>Ga0209083_1000524_pt1 | contig 56025 bp, 46 predicted proteins | sample AM7aDNAmetaG_FD_184132 | JGI IMG/M metagenome (GOLD analysis project Ga0209083, IMG submission 184132) | Freshwater microbial communities from Finland to study Microbial Dark Matter (Phase II) - AM7a DNA metaG (SPAdes) (version 3) | ecosystem: Environmental > Aquatic > Freshwater > Lake ...
AGACCGTCCTCTTGAAGGAAGTGCACCACCGCGTGAAGAACAACCTCCAGATCGTGGTCAGCCTCTTGAATCTCCAGGCCGTCCGCGTCAAGAACCCCGCGGCGCTCGACACCCTGCAAGAAACCGGCAATCGCGTTCGCTCCATGGCCTTGCTGCACGAGACGCTTTACCGATCACAAAATCTGGCGCATGTGAATTTTGCCAGTTACATTGAGAGCATTTGCAGCCATCTTTTCCATTCCTATGGGCCGAAGGCGGCCCGCGTCAAACTGGAGCAGCGGATGGAGGAAGTTTCGATTGATCTGGACCAGGCCGTGGCGTGCGGCCTTATCATCAACGAACTGGTGTCCAACGCGCTCAAACACGCCTTTCCCGAAGGGCGGGCCGGCCGGATCACCGTGGAGTTGCAGACCGCGGCGCAGGAACAGGTTGTTTTGAGAGTGGCCGACGATGGCGTGGGGCTGCCGGCGCGGTTGGACGTTCGGCAAACGGAGACGCTGGGGCATCAGTTGGTGTTCATGCTGGCGGAGAAGTTACGCGGCGCGGTGGAGGTAACGCGGGATCAAGGAACGGCCTTCCGCATCACGTTTCAAACCAAATACGGAGAAGAACGCATATGAATCCTCATCCTCAAATTTTGATCGTGGAAGACGAGCCGATCGTGGCGGCGGATCTGAAGGTGCGGCTGGAGTTGCTGGGGTGCCAGGTGGTGGGGTCAGTGCCGAGCGGGGAGAAGGCGGTGGCGCTGGCGGGGCAGTGGCGGCCGGACCTGGTGCTGATGGACATCCGGCTGGAAGGGCGGATGGACGGCATTGAGGCGGCGCAGGAGATCCGGCGGCAGTGGCGGCTGCCAGTGGTGTATTTGACGGCGTATGCGGACGACACGACGTTGGAGCGGGCGAAAGTGACGGAGCCTTTCGGTTACATTCTCAAGCCGTTCGAGGACCGCGAGTTGAAGACGGTCATCGAAATGGCGCTCTACAAACATCGCGCGGAGGAGACGCTGCAAAAGTCCGAGGAAAAATTCTCCAAGGCGTTCCAAGCCAGTCCGACGATCATGACCATTGTATCGCTGAAAGACCGGCGGTATATCGAAGTGAACAACGCTTTCGAACGCTACACCGGCTATTTCCACGACGAGGTGGCCGGCCACACCACTTCGGAAGTGGAACTCTGGGCCAATCCGCAGGAATTGGAGGAGGCGTTCCGCAAGCTGATTACCGAGGGAAGCTATCACGATGTGGAAGCCCGCTTCCGCACGAAGAAAAACGAGCCGCACATCGCCCGGCTGTCGGCGGAGATCATCGAGTTCGGCGGCGAACGTTGCATCCTGACCGTGGCCGAGGACATCACCGAGCGCAAGCGGGCGGAAGAGGAACTCAACCGCCACCGCGATCACTTGGAAGAGATGGTCAAGGAACGCACGGCGGAACTGGAGGCGTTTTACCGGGCCATGATCGGCCGCGAGGAGCGCGTGATTGAATTAAAAGAAGAGGTGAACCGGCTTTGCGCCGAATTGAATCGTCCGCCGGCGTATCCCCCGGTCTGGCGGCGCGAAAATTCTCCGGCCGCCGCGTCCGGCGGGATCAATAAGGCTTGAGCCAGTGGAGGCGTGATGGGTCTCAACGCGAACCAGGAACCGCGGGCCGACGAGCACATCAGCGATCCCGAAAGGGCGCGTCGTGTCGCGTTCAGCATGATGCAGGACGCGGACACGCAGCGCCAGCGGGCTGAGAAGGCGTTGAAGAAACTGGAAGAGTCCATCCAGCAACTCGAAGAAGCCCGGCGCTCGGCGGAGGCCGCCAACCGCGCCAAAAGCGTGTTCCTGGCCAACATGTCCCACGAGATTCGCACGCCGATGAATGCCATCCTCGGCTTCTCGCAGTTGATGCAGCGCGATCCGGCCCTCACGCCGCAGCAGCGGCAGCATCTCGATACCATCAACCGCAGCGGCGAGCATCTGCTGGCACTGATCAACGACATCCTGGAAGTGTCCCGCATCGAAGCCGGCCGCACGACAATCCACCCGGCGACCTTCGACATGCACGCGCTGCTCGAGGACATGGAGATGATGTTCCGCCTGCGGGCCGACGACAAACAACTGCGGCTCTCCATCGAGCGCGCCGCAGACGTGCCGCGTTACGTCGTCGCCGATGAAAACAAGTTGCGCCAGGTGCTGATCAACCTCTTGGGCAACGCCGTCAAGTTCACCGCCAAGGGCGGCATCACGCTGCGCGTGGGGACGCGGCAGGCCAATAGCGTTCTGCGCTTGATGTTCGATGTTGAGGATACCGGGCCGGGCATCGCGCAGGCGGAGATGGAGCGGATCTTCGACCCGTTCGAGCAGACTCAGGCCGGACGCCATGCCGGCAGCGGCACGGGCTTGGGGCTGGCCATTAGCCGCGAGTTCGTCCGGCTTATGGACGGCGAAATCACCGTGACCAGCGAGGTTGGCAAAGGTTCCGTCTTTCGGTTTGATGTTGTCGTGACCCAGGGGGAATCAACGGCAGCCGGCCGCAAGACCGTTCTTCGCCAGGTGGTGAAACTCCAGCCCGGCCAGCGGACGCATCGGGTGCTCATTGCCGACGATGTCGAGGACAACCGCGAGTTGCTCCGCACCTTGCTTGAAGCGATCGGTTTTGAAACGACGCAGGCCGTCGACGGCGAGGAGGTCCTCCGCCAATTCGAGCGCTGCCAGCCGGACCTCATCTTGCTGGATTTGCGCATGCCCGTCCTGGACGGTTATGAAGTCATCCGCCGCATCCGGGCTAAGACCGGCAGCCCGCCGGTCAAGATCATCGTCGTCACCGCCAGCGCTTTTCAGGAAAGCCGCCAGGCGATTCTCGCCGCCGGCGCCGACGATTTCATCCTCAAGCCGTTCCGCAACGCCAAGCTGCTGGAAACCATTCGCGAGTTCCTTGGCGTAAAATATATCTACGCCGACGAAACCGCCGTCGCCACCACCGTCGCCGCCTCGAAGATTGACCGCGCCGCGCTGGCGGCCTTGCCGCGCGAATGGCTGGACGCCATGCGCAACGCCGCCACCAATGCCGACATGGATCACCTGCTGGAGGTGATTGCCCGGATTGAGCCGCGCGACGCTGCGCTCGCGCGCGGGCTGCGGCAATTGATGGAACGGTTCGATTACAAGAAACTGCTGCAACTCCTGCAGTTGGAAACCAACGGATCTTGACCATGCAACCACCTCCCTCCACCGTCCCCTCCACCGTGCCGAGCATCCTTGTCGTGGACGACACGCCGGAGAACCTCCAGTTGCTCAGTGGCATGCTCAAAGGCTGCGGTTACAAAGCGCGCCCGGCGCCCAGCGGCGAGATGGCGCTGCGAGCGGCGGCGAACGATCCGCCCGACCTGATTCTGCTCGATATCAACATGCCGGAGATGAACGGCTACCAGGTTTGCCAACGACTCAAAGCTGATTCGGCGCTCGCGCCGATTCCCGTCATCTTCATCAGCGCCTTGAACGAGACGATGGACAAGGTGAAGGCGTTCAGCCTTGGCGGTGTGGACTACGTCACCAAGCCGTTCCAGTTCGAGGAGGTTCACGCCCGCGTCGAGACCCACCTCAAGCTCCGCCTGCTCCAGAAGGAACTCGAACGCAGGAACCAGCAGCTCCAGGAAAACTACGACCGCCTTCGTGAACTCGAAACCCTCCGCGACAACCTCGTCCACATGATCATCCACGACCTGCGTTCGCCGCTCGGCCTGATGGCGGGCTACCTCGATCTGGTCAAAACCAAGGTGAGTGGCAAGCTCGCTCCGGCCGAGCTGGGCTACCTGGACATCGTCGGCAAACACACCGAGCATCTGCTCGAAATGATCACCACGCTTCTCGATGTCAGCCGCATGGAAACCAACCAGATGCCGCTGCGCCGCGAGCGCTTCGACCTTACCGCCGAGACGCGCGCCGCCGTGGACGCACTCGGGACGCTGGCCGGCCGCTGCAAGCTGAGCGTTGAGGCCCAGCCCGCTTCCGTTCTGGCCCACGCCGACAAGGACGTGACCCGCCGGGTCATCGGCAACCTCATCGGCAACGCTCTCAAGTTCACCCCCAACGAGGGCCGCATCCGCATCACCGTGAGCACGAAGGATTCAATGGCGCGGCTGGCGGTCACCGACGCCGGCCCCGGCATTCCCGCCGAGTATCACGCGAAGATTTTTGAGAAGTTCGGCCAGGTGGATAAGCAGGCACCCCGGCACTCTACCGGCCTCGGCCTCACCTTCTGCAAACTCGCCGTCGAGGCTCACGGCGGCCAGATCGGCATTGAAAGTGCCATCGGCAAAGGCAGCACCTTTTGGTTCACGCTGCCTATCGGATGAGACCAGAAGTCGCGGAACGGCTCCGGAGCGCGGCAACACCTTATTATAATAATCAGATGTTCAGCGTGTCCCATTCGGGACGCTCCATGGCCTCGACGTGCAGGAGATTGGTGTAGCGGCGCAACAGCGCATTCACGCGCGCCAACAGCTCGGTGGCCTTGAACGGCTTGGTCAGGTAGTCGTCCGCACCGGTGTCCAACCCCTGCACTTTCATTTCGATGGAACTGAGCGAGGACACAACGAGAGTGGGGATGTGGCGGGTGGCGGGCGTAGACCTCAGCCGCCGGCACACTTCGAGTCCGTGCATCCGCGGCAGCTCCATGTCCAGAAGCACCAGGTCGGGCACGCGCTTGATGGCTGTCTCCAAGCCGGCCACGCCGTCGCGGGCGACGACGGTCTCGAAGCCATGCTCCTGCAAATGAAGCTGGATGAGGTTGGCCATGTCGAGTTCATCCTCGACGATCAGAATGAGCTTTTTCTCGCGTTCGATGATCTCGCCGAGGTGATACACCCAGGGGACGATTTCACTACGCCAATCCATCTTGGCGCAGATGTAGTAGACCACCGCGCCGACCACAAACGCCACTACCGGCGCCGCCGGCAAGTCAGGAAAGATCTCCGGTCTCCAGCGGTGTAAATTGGGCAGGATGCCAACCACGAAACCGAGCAGCCACGCAATCCAGCCTGCGGGGTTGAAGCCCGCCCGCGGCCCGGTCCACGTGCCGCGGGAGAGCACATAGTCCGCCATCATGGCGCCGCAGATCGGGCCGAAGGAGGCGCCGATGATCTCGAACACCGGAATGACTTTGCCGGCCACGCCGCTCACGGCGAGGGCGATGCTGGCGGCCGCGCCAATGCCGACGGAGATGAACGGATTGACCTTGGGCATCGTGGTCCTGAAACTGTTGGCCGCGATGAAGCTGGAGAAGCACGCCGGCGGAAACGCCGCCACCGCCAGCAGGAACATCAGCCACTTGCCCGTGTTCTCGCCGAGCACCACCGGGATGAGGCTGAACGAGTCGAGGATGAATTCCTTTTTCGCTGCGCCGGCCGCGAGCGCCTTCGCGTTGAGCTCCGGCGTGCCATAAACGCCCGCGACAATGAGCATGGAGAGTCCCGCCGTGATGACGATGGCATACGCGACGCCGGCCAGGCCGCCCAACGAGACGTTCTTTTTGTCGCGGCTGTTGGTGCCGAAGTCCACGCCCGCCGCGCCGGCCGTTGCGAAGAAGCCGACCACATAGGTCAGCACCGCCGTCATGACGCTCCATTCGCTCAGCACGCCGGGAGAGGTCCCCGCTCCCGCCAGCGCCTTGTGGCTCGCGATGAACTGTTCGGGTTGAAAACTGGCGATGCCCGCCTGCGTTTTGGCGAACATCCACAGCAGCGCCGCCAGCGGAATCAGCGGCAGGAACGTGGCGACCTTGGCGACGTATTGGATGCCTTTCAGCCCGACGAATGCCGCCAGCACGCCCCAGAACACCATGATGATTTCGGCTTTCACGGGAATCATCGCGCTCAACGCCAGCGCGGCGAAATAGATATTCACACCCAACCAGCCGAACTGTAGAACGCCCATCAGGAAGCCCGGCATGATAAAGCCGCCTTTGGCGCCAAAGGTGGAGGTGCCGACGATGTAGAGCGGCAGGCCGGTCTTCATGCCGAGCATGCCCGGCACGAAATAAAACATCGCGTGGCAGATGAGCGCCGCGATCACCAGTCCCAGCAGCGCCACGCCGGCGCCTTGGGCGAGTGTGCCGCCGAGGAAGCCTTGATGCGTGGTGGTGACGCCCTGCCAGAACACGAACCAGAGAAAGATGCCCGCGTAGGTCGGCGCGGTGTTTTTATACCACGGCGCGCGATTTGCCACGTCGGTCGGCTTGGCGCTGGTGATGTAGCCGGGAAGGTGGGAGACGGTTGGGTTGCTCACGACTTTTCCTTTCACTTTTTTAATCTGGTCGCCAGTCAAAAACACTGCCGCGACGCGGTCATGTTTTGAACTTCAGCCGCTCCAAGAGTTCACGGCCCGCTTTTCGGTTAAAGATCATGCCCAGACCTTTCTGTCCGCCTTCCTGAAGGCGGCTCGTTGCCCGTTGCCAGGCTTTGGACGGTTTGGCAGGAGTTTGTTTGCGGTGTTCTTCCTTGCTGATTTTGAAGGCGAAATCTTCCAGGATGACGGCCACCGGATGGCTGGGCGCGCTGATCACCAGGGGCGTGCCGATGTTGATGGCTTCCACCGCTTCCATCGCGTAGGGGATGACCAAGTCGAGCGGCCGCGTGAGCACTTTTTCGAGTTGATCCTGTTCCAAATCGGTGCGCTTGAAGATTTGATTCAGCACGAGCCGCACGTTGCTGCGGGGATAGTGTCGGATGTCGAAAAACTCCAGCATGACCCGCATGGACGCAATGGAGGCTACGTCGGGCACCATGACCGCCAGAATTTCCTGGGCGGCGTCCAACGCAGCCACAGACATGGGTTGCAGATTGTCCGGCACGTCGAGCACGACATAATGATAGTTTTGGCTTAACAAGGTCAGCACGCGCGAGAGTTGTTCCGGGCTGAGCGACTGCAACGCTTCGGTGTGGCTTGGCGCGGCCAGCACGAGAGCGCCGCTGGCATGCGTCTGGAGAAGCTTGTTGAGCATGTCGATTTCAATTTCCTCGGCCGGAACCGTGGACAAATCAGACCAACTGGCGCGCGGCACAAGGTTCAACATGAGCGCGCCATGTCCCGCCACAGGCGCCAAATCCACCAGCACCACGCGCCGGCCCCACAATTGAGCCAGACCGACTGCCAGATTCGCCGCCAGCGAGGTCACGCCCACGCCGCCGCGCAGTGAAAACGTCGCGATGATCTTGCCTTCGATCTGCTGCGGCTGGTCGTCCCGGGGCCGCTCGCCGACGCGCCGCAGCAGCACCTTGATCCGCGCCAGCAGTTCGGGCGCGTGGAAGGGCTTGGTCATGTAGTCGTCCGCTCCGGCATCAAGGAAGCGGACTTTCTCATCCTGCGAACTCTGCGCGGTCAGGATGATCACCGGCACGCGGGCGAACTCCGGCTTGCGCCTCAAACGACGGCAGACCTCGGAACCGTCCATCTGCGGCATGACGACGTCGAGGATGATCAGATCAGGCTGATGCGCTTCCACTTGCTCCAAGGCTTCCACGCCGTCTTGAGCGGTGTGTACTTTATAACCCTCCCGCTCCAAAGCATGAGTGAGGGTTCGCAGGGTGCTGGTGTCGTCGTCCGCAATCAGAATCTGGGCTGCCATAGTCTTTTTGTTTACGCGTCGGCTTTACCGCCACATGTCGCAACCAACAAGGATGATCGGCGGCCCTTCGTTATTCCCGCCAACCATCGCTGGATCATCAAATACTTGATTTGCCGCCTAAAGGCGAGACGAAATCATCACCCCGGCGGAGCCGCCTCACCGGCCGACGATCTGTTCTGTCATGAGCCGGTCCGCAATCCCGATGAACGCGCCGCTGGCCGGATCTTGCGGATCATTGGACACCATGAGTGCGCCTCGCCGATGCGCTTCCGAGCAGGCGTCGGTGGCCGACGGCACCACGCCCACCAACTGACAGCCCACGGTGGCCAACACCTCGGCGATGTCCATCGAGATGGGCATGGATTGACGGTTGACCACCATCACGCCGATTCGCATGGGGATCACTTCCCAGGACACAAGCAGATCCACCATCAGGTTGCCTGCCATGACGCACGAAGGCGCGCGGTCCACCGCCAGCACCACAAAGTCGCAATGTTTCACCGCCGCCTGGTTGGCCGCGGAGACCTGGCTGGGCAAATCCAGGATCACATATCGCCCCAACGCGCACAGCGCCTGCATCAACGCGTCGGTTTTCTCTGGATCCAATTCTTGGAATTCCTCCAGCCGTTGCGGACCCAGCAGCAGACTCAGCCCGGAAGGCAATTGGATCAGGCACCGTTCGAGTTCCCATTGGGTTATTTTCTCCCGGTTCAGTTTCATGAGCGTGCCGAGGCTGCTCAACGTCGTCCGGCTCTTCTTGTAGAAGAAATGGTCGTAAAAGGCGCTGTAGAACGGAGTCAACTCGGCCGCGATGACCTCCTTGTGTTTTTGCGCCAGCGCCGCGGCAATGTTGAGGACGGCCGTGGTCGTGCCGACGCCGCCGCGAGCACCGATGAATCCAATGGTCTTCCCAGTCTTTCCGCCTTGGGCCAGTTTCAACTGGGTGGATTGCACCTTGTGCCGTTCGATGGCGTACTGGACGGCCCGCTTCAGTTCCTTGGGTTGCACCTGCCCTTTGACCAGGAAGTCTTGCGCGCCCAGCCGCACGGCTTCAATGGCAATGCTCTCATCGCTCATGCCGGTCAGCGCCACGATGGGCACGCTGGCGGCCTGCTGCCGCACCGTGGAGAAGGTGGACAAGCCCTCGCTGTCGGGCAGCATGAAGTCCAGCAGCACCAAGTCAAAGGTTTCCGCGCGCAGCCGTTCCAGCGCCTCGCTGAGCCGCTCGGCTCGCGTGACCGAAAAACATCCCTCACCAGCCTTGGAGAGCGCTTCAGTGATCACGCGCGCGTCCACGTTGTTGTCTTCCACGAGAAGGATCTTGTATGTCTTGGCATCCATGGTGTTTTCCCTTCCTATCAGTGGGTGTTGCTGTCCGTGCGCTCCGGCACTCTTCGAGCCGAGGAACCGTTTGGCGCAGCCAGAGAGGCTTTCATGGATTCATCCTTGCATGAATCCGCTTAACGCAGCCTCCACCCGCTTGGATTCCTGTTCGATCCGGGCGATGAGTTCGGCAGCGCCGTCCAACTTGCCGGATTCGGCGATCCGCTCCAGTTGACGGCAATAGGTCGTCAGGTTCTCGGCGCCGACGTTCAGGCTGCTGCCTTGGATCGTATGGGCTGTTCGCCTCATTCCTTTGGCGTCGCCCGTCGCGAGCGCGCTTCGCAGATCAACCAGTCGTTTGGCCGTGTCGGTTTGGTAGGCGCCAAAAACCTCCTTCAAAAACGTCAAATCGCCGTCGGCAATCTCGCGCAACCGCGCGATCGCCGCGCCATCAACGGCAGGTTTGCGATCTTCTTGCATGGCCGTCGGCCCTGGCGCATCCGCCGTCTTCTCTTGCCGCTGTGGATCAGGTCTCATCAGTCTTAACCTCGGTGACCGCCGCCGTCCTGGAATCGCGGCAGATCATCAATGGATGATCACGCCACTCCTGTGCTCCGCGATGCATCGGTTCCAGCTTTGTGATCGGATCACACTCGTCCAGCCAGCCATTGTGTTGGTCTGAAACAGGTATCCAGTGTAGTTTTGGTTTTCAGGTTTGTCCATGCAGGAGTTTTTTTGAAACCGGGGCGCGGACGGCCACCCCGGGCCGGCTTGCCGTTGAAACTGATGGCGGCTATACTCACCGCAGGTGATGGCGTTTTGCCGGATCACCGGCGCCGTTGGTGTTTGTTCTCGTGAAAGACAGCGGCGAGACGTATACTATTAAAAGCAGCGATGAACAGCCTCAACTCATCAAATCGGTTGGGTGTGCCGACAATGCAAGAATGCGCTGCGTTGAATCGGCAGGCGGCCCGGCCCGGCGCCAACACGGACGGGAGAATGACGGTTTGTATCGGCAGAACACGGGAGACCTAGAAATGAAAACTCCACCGCCAACCAGGAAGACCCGCGTCTTATTGGCCGACGACCACGCCATCGTGCGCGATGGGTTGAAATTCCTGCTCAACCAGCAACCGGACATGACGGTCGTCGCCGAAGCGGTGGATGGCGAAGACGCCTTTCTGCAAGCCAAAAAACTCCTGCCCGATGTGGTCGTGATGGACGTCTCCATGCCCCGGTGCAATGGAATGCGGGCCACGGAGCGTTTGAAGCAGGCGTGTCCGAAGATCAAAGTGCTGGCGCTGACCGCCCACGAAAACCTGGATTACCTGCGCCAGTTGCTCAAGGCGGGCGCGTCGGGTTATGTGACCAAGCGCTCCGCGGTGATGGAACTGACTCGCGCCATCCGCACCGTGACGGCCGGGGAGATTTATCTCGACGCGACGGCGGCGGGGATTCTGGCCAGCGACATGGCGGGCCGGTTGCCGTCCGGCGACGCCCAAACAACGGAAACCATCAGCCCGCGTGAGATGGAGGTTTTGCGGGACATTGCCCGCGGTTATTCCAACAAGGAAATTGCCGCCCGTTTGCAGATCAGTGTCAAGACGGTGGAAACCTACAAAGCCCGCCTGATGAAGAAGCTCAAATTGCACAGCCGCGTGGATATCGTCCGCTACGCGTCGCATCAGGGATGGCTGGAAGAGAACTGACCGCGAGCCGGCCGCGTTGCCGCCCAGAATCATTCGCTTCGTGTCGGGGGAGTTCCGGACAGGTTTCTTACGATCTCCCGACTTGTCGAACACGGCCTCTCGGAATAGGTTGCGCAACGGAAAAAAAGAAGTGACACCACCTGGCATTGCGGGTATGATATCGATGGCAGAGAAGACGCCCCATAAGCCGTGTGAAAGCGCTGGCAAAAAGCAGCGGCAGGAAAAGGAGCAAAGCGGAAGACTCGAAAGGAAATGACGACGACATGAAGAAGTTGATGCAGAGAGCGAATCATGGTGGGCAGTCACTGGTGGAGTATGGGTTGGTGCTGGCGTTGATCGCCATCGTGGCCATCCTGGTCGTGCAGGCGGTGGGTACTAAGAGCGCGAGCACCTTCGACAACATCCAGAGCACCATGGGATCGCAAGGTCTCCCGGGGGTCTCCCCTATGTCAGCTAGTTCGTAGAAGCGGACGGCAAGAACCCAGAGGCCGCCGTGCAAATGGCGGTGCAACACACAAGAAAGGAAGAAAAAGAAAACATGAAGAAGTTAATGCAGAGAGCAAAGCGGAGCGGGCAGTCGTTGGTGGAGTATGGACTGGTGCTGGCGTTGATCGCCATCGTGGCCATCCTGGTCGTGAAGGCAGTGGGCACCAAGACCGCGAGCACCTTCGACAACATCCAGAGCACGATGACGTCGCAAGGCATTATGAGCGCCGCGCCTGCGTCGGCCAGCTCGTAGGAATAAAAAGGACAGTGTCAATACTGTCCGTGGGCGCGCCTTTCGTGCGATGCACGAAAGGCGCGGACATTTTTAGCGGCAGTCTGTTGCCGGATAGGGGGCGTATCGTGGATACTCTGGACATCCTGGTGACGTCTGTTATTTAGGCGAACGCACATCCAGAGGCTCGGCGCAGAGGGGGATGACAAGAGGCACGCATCTTCTTGTTTCCAATGGTTCTGTTGAGTGCCCGGCTCGACCGTAACTGGCGAGGGAGCGGCATTCGTGATTCCGGTTTGAACGCAGAGGGCGCCGCTGGCGGTCAAACATACCGGTCAAGACAGGGACGCCACACGCCTCCTTCCGCTTCGACTGGCAGTAAAGCAAACAAATTTGCTTTTTGCGGCGATTTAAGATAAACTCCCGGCGATGCCAACAACGCTTAACCGGAGGAAGTTTGCCAAGACACTGGCGGCGAGCGTTTTTGGCGGTGCTATCTTGGGCGCCGGGATTCGCGCGTGGTTGAACCGCGAGCCGTTGGCGCGCGTCACCATTCTCAAAGCGACAAGCTACACGGAAAACCTCGCTGCCTTGATCCGGCGCGGCCTGCAAAATTATCCCGCGGCCATCGCACGCGCGCGTGGCGGGCGCGTTGTGCTCAAGCCGAACCTGGTGGAATATCGCGAGGCCCGCCGCGTGAACACCCATCCCGCGCTGGTCGCGGCGGCGGTCGAGGCGTTCCGCTCGCTCGGTGCGCGCGAAGTTCTCGTCGCGGAAGGTCCGGGCCACCAGCGCGACACGGAGATGTTGTTGGAGCAGTCCGGGCTGGACGAGGCGTTGAAAGCCGGCCGCAGCGCCTTCGTGGATCTCAACCTCGATTCCATGCATCCCGTGCCGCTGCGCGAAAACTACACGCAACTGGGACGGCTGTTCTTCCCGGACACAATTCTCGGCGCCGACCTGATCGTTTCGATGCCGAAATTGAAAACGCACCATTGGGTGGGCGCGACGCTGTCGTTGAAGAACATGTTCGGCGCGGTGCCGGGCGCAAAATACGGCTGGCCGAAGAACGTGCTGCATTGGTGCGGCGACCAGAGCATTGCCAAGAGCATCGTGGACATCAACCTCGCCTTGCGGCCCGGCTTTGCGATCATTGACGGCATCGAGGGCATGGAAGGCGACGGACCGCTGCGCGGCGAGACGGTGCGATCGGACGTCGTCATCATGGGCGAGGACCTCACGGCGGTGGACGCCACTGCCGCGCGCGTGATGGGGCTGAATCCCGAGCAAATGAGCTATCTGCAAGTGATGCAGCGGCACGGCGGGACCGTCAGCGAGTCGCGGATCGAGCAACTCGGCGAGTTGGTGAACGCCGTGCGTTGCGACTTCAAAGTGCTGCCGCCGTTTGCGTTTTTGAAACTGGCTTCGGCGAACCGCGGCGCGCCTGAAGAAAAAATTGGCTAATCTGCAAATTTTTGCTAAAATGAAAAACATGAACTTGCGTCCGGGAACCCTGTTTTTAGGAGGTGCCATCGTCCTTGCTCTGGCGACGGCTTATTTCTTTTACGATTACCTGCGGACGGTCTCAAAGCCCACGACATCGCCCAAACGGGCCGTCGTCATGGCTCATGTTGACATCCCGGCGCGTCAGGTTGTCACGGAGCAGATGGTGGGGCTTTTCTCCATCCCGGCGGAGATGGCTCTCACCAACTCCATTTCGGACCTGAAGGAAGTGGTGGGCAAATGGACCGTTGTGCCCATCAAGCAACATGAACAGGTCCGGCGCAGTGACATCGCGGAAAAGAACAAAGTGCCGGGTTTGGCCCCGTCCATTCCGGAAGGGATGCGCGCCATCACCATTGGCATTAGTGACACCACGGCGGTGGCCGGCGCGATTTTTCCGGGCGACCACGTGGACATTATCGCCAACGTGAAAGATCCAAGGCACAACGGCGCGATGGTACAGTTGCCCCTTCAAAACATCGAGGTGCTGGCCATTGATCGGGCCAGAAGGGATACGACCGAAGGCGCCACCTCTTCACTGACCTTGCTGACCACGCCCCAACAGGCGCAGTTGATCAACATGGCCGTGGAAGCCGGTCCGATTCGCGTGATGCTGCGGGCGCGCGACGACAAGCAAATCTCCGATAATCAGGGCGTCAACCTCGACGATTTCTTGCGGCATCCGCAGACGCCAGAGGCGCCCGGCCCAACGAAAGTGGAGCCGCCGCCCGCGCCACCAACGCCGGCGAAGCCGCGTACGATCAAGATCTATGACGGAGGAAGCCCGCTGAAAGAATTTGAGGTGAACAAGTAGCTCAGTGCGATGGGAACGGGTTCTGTAGTAAGGAGAAGAGAAGAAAAGGACAAAGAGGATAAAGAGGATTGCACTTATGAGTTTTAACACCGGTTCTGTAATATCCGTCGCCACCACGGCCGCCGCGCGCTGCCGGACGGCTGTTCTCGTCGTAATCGCCCTTGGCACCGCGTGCCTCGGCGCGGCCGCCGAGCCGGCCGTGCAAATCAAAAATTTGCAGGTGGGTGAGGCGTGCCTTGTGCCGACCACGGGGTCCAACATTGTGGTCGCCACCGAAGGCGTCATTCGCGTGCTGCCCGCCGGCCCGGGCAAAGCGGTGATCAGCGCGGTCAAGGATGGCCGCACAGACATGTTGGTGCTGCACGACGACGGCCAGGTCTCCGAGCGCTACACGATGATCGTGGCCCAGAAACCGCTCGAAGCCGAAAAGGAGACCTTTACGGCATCGCTGGAGGATTTTCGCGACGTGGTAAAAAAGATGGTGGGCGACACCCATGTGCAGTTCGATATCGTGGTGGGCCCGCGCATTTCGTTCGACGAGACCAACCTTGTGGCCCGGCCGCATCCGGTGTTGTTCATGCATGGCGAGGCCAAGGACGAGATCGAAGCCGACACGCTCCGCAACGTCGCCTCGCGCTTTTACGGCCATGGCGATTACGGCAAGACCACCCAACAGGTTCAGCCCCAAGGCTACGCCACCGGCTGGACGACCACCAACTCGGTCTCGGTCAGGAGTCTGAGCAACGATCCCAACATCGTGGACCAAATGACCGTTAAAACCCATCACCAGATACGGATTCGCGTCCAGGTGGCCGAGGTGAACAATCAGGCGGCGAAACAAAAAGGCCTCAGGTATTCCGACAGCATCAGCTACGGTGTGGGTTCGGGGGCCGTGCCGGTGAATGGAATGAATTTGATGAAGCAATCGTCCATTTTCGGCATGCTTAACAACCCGAACATCGCTGCCTTCAGCGGCTCCCCCGTTGGCAACAGCTCAACGCCGGGTTTTGCGGCCACCTTGCAATTGCTGATTGATGATAACGAGGCCCGTATGCTTTCGGAACCGATCCTGTTGACCAAGAGCGGCGAGGATGCCTCGTTTCTGGCCGGCGGACAGCTCCTGCAGCAAGTTTCAGTCGGCCTCGGTTCGACCGCGGTGCAATCCGTTCCCTTCGGCGTGCACATGACCATCAAGCCGACAGTGGATCGCGCCGAACATATTGATACCGAGGTCTTTGCCGAGGTCAGCGACGTGCCGACCTTAGCCGCATCGGGGGTCACCATCACGACACGCAACTCCCAGGCGAAGATTCGCCTCAACGACCGCGAAACACTCATTCTTAGCGGCCTGCTGCAAAACAACTTCAACAACGACATCCACAAATTTCCGTGGCTCGGCCAGGTTCCCATCCTCGGCGCGCTCTTCCGCAGCAAGAACTGGACTAGCGGTCAGAGCGAACTACTGTTCTTCATCACACCGGAGATCCTCCATGATCTTAAGGAAGACATGGAACGGACTATTGTCACGAACGGCATGAGACAATGGCACAACGTGGACATGCACAAGGACATCCTTGCCGACCCCAACATGCACCCGGGGCCGGACAACGATATGCACGATTTGCTCGGTTTGCCGCCGGACCGCATGCACACTGAAGACTCGAAACAAGCGCCGGTGTTGTTGGACACGGCCCCGGCGCGCGGCGCCAGCCAATAGCGCCCGCGGACGTTCCGCTCCTGCCGGCTGGCGACCGGGCTTGGAACCGGGCGCGTGCAGTCTTTCAAATCGGCCGAGGATGGCGTAGACTTCGTCTACAGCAGGGGCTGTCAGGGAAACCCCTGACGGCGGCGGAGTCCCTTCCCGACACGCCAACCGGGTTGACATGGCGTAAGGTCTATTGTATGGACATGGATTGAGCTAGAGCCGGAGCAAACAGAACGTGGGTAATCCGATAATCAAAATTCTGATCGCAGACAGTGAGGGCGCTGCCTGCGACAAGATTTGCTCCTTCCTGACAGGCGACCCGGCCTATCAGGTGGTCGGCCGCGCCGTCAACGCCGACGAGTGCATGGGCTTGGCGCTGATCAAGCGGCCGGACGTCATCATCGTGCACAACGGCTTGAAGCCGACATCCGGAATCGAAGTTTGCGAACAGCTCGCGTTGCAGAACCTTGATTCCGCCACGCTGCTGGTCGTGGCACAGGCGATGGATGAAAACCTTTTCCGCCGCATGATGGCCGCTGGCGTGAGCGAGTTGCTGGTGGCCCCGCTGCAAAAGAACCGGGCGATCGATGCGATCCGCAACGCGTTCGACAAGAAAGCCGGCCAGCGCCATGGCGACACGCCGGTTCCCAACGAGGATAGCCGCCGCATCATCGCCGTCACCGGTCCGCGCGGCGGTTGCGGTCGCACGATGGTGGCCGTCAATCTCAGTTGCGCGATCGCGAAGGCGGCTGAACGAACCAGTCCCGGCAGCAAGCATGTCGTGCTGGCCGATGTCAACGTTCGCGCCGGCGACGCGGCCACGTTCCTGGACATCCGGCCTCAGCGCACCCTGTCCGATGTGTCCGCCGCCGCCACCAGCGTGGATCGCGAGATGATCGAATCGCTGCTGGAGAACCACCCCAGCGGCGTCACCCTGCTGTCGGCCGCGGCGACGGAGCCTTACGAGCGGCAGGAGTTGTCGCGCGGCATCATCGTTTCCACCCTGGCCGTGCTGCGGAGCCGGTTCAGATACACCCTCGTGGACGTCGGCGTGACGGGCACCGAGGTCAGCAATGTCACGTTGGATTTTTGCGACACGATCCTGCTGGTCGTCGGCGCAGACCTGCCGCGGCTGCGCGCCGCGCGGCTTTACTTGTGCCACCTGCTGGAGTCGAACTTCCCGCGCGAGAAAATCCAGGTCGTGCTCAACGACATCCAGCCCGAATCCAAAACCATCAGCACATCGCAGGCGGAAACGATTCTGGAGGCGGTGGTCGCCGCGCGCGTGCCGCACGAGGGGCGGTTTGTGCCCGATTCCATCAATCTCGGCCAGCCGTTCGTGCTCACACATCCCAATTGCCCCGCCTCGCAGGCCATCCATGGGCTGGCGGCAAAGCTCGGCGCGGATATCGGCAAGGGATCGGCCGTCAAAGGTTTGTGGAAGCGGCTGCATTGGAACGCGGCCAGCCAAGCGTTTGCCTCCACCGTCTACGCCGTGCCGACGCGAGGCGCGAGTTAATTTTTGCGGTGCCGATTGCTTATCGGCAAAGGTTGACTATATTCCGGGAAATTTATGTCCCCAGAACGAGGCATCAGCGAACAGGATTATCTGGCTTTCAAGAACCGGGTGCTGGCCGATCTCATCCAGCAACTCGACAGCAAGTTTCTGGACACCAGCGATGCGGCCAGCCTCCGCCTCCGCGTCGAGGCGATGGTCGAACAGAAGATCCACGAGGACAAACTCCCTTACAGCCGGAGCGTCCGGCTGGCGCTGGTCACGGAAATCGCGGACGAGTTGCTGGGTTACGGCCCGATCGAACAAGCGCTGCGCGACCCGACGATCTCGGAAATCATGGTGAACGGACCGAAGACGGTCTATGTCGAGCGCGTCGGCAAACTGGAACTGACCAAGATTCAGTTCCGGGACGACAGTCACGTGCGGCAGATCATTGACCGCATCGTGACGCCACTGGGCCGCCGTATTGACGAGTCCAGCCCGATGGTGGACGCGCGATTGCCGGACGGCTCGCGCGTGAACGCGATCATCCCGCCGCTCGCTTTGGACGGGCCGGCGCTGACCATCCGCAAATTCGGCAAACACAAGCTGACGGCCGAGGACCTCGTCCAATACGGAAGCATCACGGCGCAGATGATCACCTTTCTGGCCGCCTGCGTTCACATCAAGCTGAACATCCTGGTGTCGGGCGGTACCGGCTCCGGCAAGACCACGCTGCTCAACGTGCTCTCCGGCTTCATCCCGGACGGCGAGCGCATCATTACCATTGAGGACGCCGCCGAATTGCGGCTCCAGAAACCGCACGTCGTGCGCCTGGAGTCGCGTCCGTCCAACATCGAGGGCAGGGGCGAAATCAAGATTCGCGATCTGGTCCGCAACTGCCTGCGCATGCGTCCCGACCGCATCGTCGTCGGCGAGTGCCGTGGCGGCGAGTCGCTGGACATGTTGCAGGCGATGAACACCGGCCACGACGGCTCGATCACTACGCTGCACGCCAACACACCCCGCGATTGTCTCACGCGTCTGGAGACGATGGTGATGATGGCCGGCATGGAATTGCCGTCGCGCGCCATCCGTGAGAACATCGCCTCGGCGATTCATCTCGTCGTCCAGATTGCGCGCCTGAGCGATGGCAGCCGCAAGGTCGTAAGCATCACCGAGGTGCAGGGTATGGAAGGTCAGTTGGTCACGCTGCAGGACCTTTTTGTGTTCCGGCAGACCGGCGTCTCCGAAGACGGGCGCGTGCAAGGCCGGATGGAGCCGACGAACCTCACGCCGAAGTTCCTGCCGCGCTTCGCGGCGGCCGGCATCAACATGCCACCGGAGATTTTCAGCGGCGGCAAAGGAGGGATCTAGCAAATCATGGACAGCACCGTCCTGCTCATTGTTTTCCTGGCCTTTGCGACGGTGGTGTTGCTCATGCTCGGCGCGCAGAAACTCGCCACGCAAAAGCAGGACCGGCTCAAGGAACGCGTGGCTGTGGTGGCCGTCAAAGACCAGGCCGCGGTGGCCGAAATGAAAAGCCAGAAGGCGTCCCGGCTGAACTTGAGCGGCCTCCTGTCGCGGATCGCGGGGCCGGATTTCATGCGCAAGCAGTCGGACTTGCTGGCCAGCGCGGACGTGCCGTGGCGGCCCGGTGAGTTTCTCACCATGCGCCTTGCGTTCGCGGCCGTCGCGGTTTTGGGAGGCATGGTGACCACGGAGCGCGCCGACATCATTGTTGTCCTTGGCGCGATTTTTTTCTGGCTGCCGGTGGGCTACGTCAAACGCAACAAGAGCCGGCGGCAGACGCGGTTTGACCTGCAGTTGCCCGACGCGCTTCAACTCATCGTCAACTCGTTGCGCGCCGGGTTCAGTTTCAACAAAGCCCTGGAGGTGGCTGCGCAGTCGAGCACGCCGCCCATCAGCACGGATTTCTCCAGCGTGTTGCGCGAGATCAGTCTGGGTGTGTCGGCCGAGGACGCGCTGCAAACCATGGCCCGCCGCGCCCAAAGCCCGGAATTTGACATCGTGATTTCCGCGTATCTGATCCAGCGCGAAGTGGGCGGCAACCTGGCGGTCATCATGGAGAAGGTGGCCGATACCGTGCGGCAACGGTTGCGGATGCGCGGCGAACTGAAAGTCCTGACCGCACAGGGCAGGATTTCAGGCTATGTCGTGGGTCTGTTGCCGATCGCGGTCTTTGGGATCGTGATGCTGGCCGCGCCCGATTATCTCGATCCCCTGGTGAAGAACTCGTTTGGCCGTGGGATGTTGGCGTTTGCCGTGTTCTGGCAGTTGCTGGGTGTGCTCATGATTCGGAGCGTCATCAACATCAAAATGTGACCACATGAACTGGATTATCGTCATTCCGGTCGTCGTCGCCGTGACCATTGTGCTGATGGGATTGGGAGTCCGCTACCTGCTCAGCAAACCGGAGCTACAGCGGCGGTTGGAGAGCATCCGTGCCGACAGCGCGATGACGAGGGATGAACGGCTGAAGCTGCCGTTTATGGATCGCGTCGTGCTGCCCGTGCTGGACAACATCGGTTCGAGGATGAAGCGGTTCGCGTCGAAACAGGATCAGATGCAGCAGTTGCTGGTCCAGGCCGGCCTCCATCCTCGTCTGACCACGTCGCGTTTGGAGGGGATGCGATGGCTGTGCAGCCTTGTGTTGATGGTCGTCGGGGTGTGTTACATTTTTGCGGCGGGCTTGATCAACAAACTCGTCGGCATTGCGGCGGTGTCGTTGCCCGAGCCCAACCTGTTCGATGTGGACGGACTGGCGGTATTGGGCGCGGGGCTTTTGCTGGGTTACCTTGCGCCCGTTTTTGTCTTGCGCAAGCGGCTTCGCGCCCGCCAAAGCGTGATTCAGCGCGCGCTGGCGTCGTCCATTGATTTGATATCCGTCGGCGCCGAGGCAGGCATGGGCTTCGACCAGGTGCTCAACTACGTCCGGCGGCGCACCAAAGGCCCGCTTTCGGACGAGTTCGGCGCCACGCTCAATGAAATCCGCCTCGGCAAGACGCGCATCGAGGCGCTCAACAATCTTGTTTATCGCACCGGTGTGGACGACATGAAGACATTTGTGGGCGCCATCACCCAGAGTTTCCAACTCGGCACCAGCATCGTCGAGACGCTGCGGATTCAGGCGGACTCCATCCGCCTCAAACAGCGCCAGCGCGCGCAGGAACAAGCCATGAAAGCGCCGGTGAAAATGCTGATCCCGCTGGTGTTCTTCATCTTCCCGGCGCTGCTGGTCGTCATCCTTGGCCCGGCTGCCGTGATGATTTTCACGTCGGGATTCTAGCGGAAGGTTGCGCAACCAGAAGCAGACATCGGCGCGAACCGCTTTAAGCCAGGGTGTCAGATGACGGCGACGAGTCAGGCAGACCCGGTCTGCGTCAGGGATTTTCCTGACATCCCGCTCATTTTCCCGGCGTGCAAATTGAGGCCGTCCGGGGTATAATAACAGTTTTGATGGTGGAGAATACCAATACATGTGCGATAAACATCCCTGCCGCCAGCAAGGAACGGTTGTGAAGGTGAAACGGAACAACAGTTGCCAGCGCAAAGGCCAGTCGCTTGTTGAGACAGCGATTACCTTCACGGTTTTCATGTTGCTGGTCTTTGGCGTCATTGATTTTGCGCGGCTGTTCTACGTCCAGATGACGATGCAAAACGCGTTGCGGGTGGCGGCTCGATATGCCGCCACCGGCAATCATCTGACGAACGCGCAGGGCGCAACCCTGTCACGCACCAACTCCATCATCCAGGTGGCGCAACAAAACGCCATGGGACTTCCCTTGACGAGCATTCAATTCACCAGCCAGTCCTTCGGCGCCAACAGCCCCGGCGGTCCGGGCGACACGGAAACGCTTACGATCGGTTGCAATGTCCAGTTGATAACGCCGCTGGTTTCGCGGTATTTCAGCAACGGCGTCTATCACTTCAATGCCAGCGTGATGTATCGAAATGAACCCTTCCCTCCCAGCCAAACCAACTAGCAGATTGATCGTATCGCCAGTCGCGCCGCTGGGCGCGAGGCGGTGGCGTCTCCCCGTCGTGCGCAGGGGCCAGGCGCTGCTGGAACTGGCTTTGATCGTGGTGGTCCTGGCGATCTTGGTCATGGGGTTGGTGGAGTATGGACGGATGTTTGTGGTGCGCCAGATGATGGTCGTTGCCAGCCGCGAGGGCGCCAACCTTGCCGCACGGGGCACGACGCTGTCCAATACGGTGGCCTCGATGGTGGCAACCGCGCCGGCGATGCTCTTCACTAATGGCAGCGGAACCATCATCGCGACCTCGGTGACCCGCAGCGGCAACGGCACCCCGACGGTCAGCGGGCAGGTGAAATACGGCGCCACCAATTACACCAGCCGCATCGGCATTCTGAACGCCAGCGGCAGCGCCGTCACGCTGCCCAGCACTCAGTTGCCTCAAACCAACCAGACCTTGTATGTGACGGAGGTTTTTTATCCGATCTCGCCGGTGACGCCTTTGGGCAATTTGTTGAATTTTGTCCGGGGAACGAACGTTGGGGTTTCGACGCTTCTGTATGACGTGACGTATTTTTGACGGCCGCGACAGGCAACCCATGAACAAGCTCCATCAACTCCGCTGGGAATGTCGGAAGAAGGCCGGCCAGAACCTCGTCTTTTTCGCCATCATGCTTCTGGCCCTGATTCTCGTCGTGGGGTTGTGCGTGGATGCGGGAACCATTTATCTGACCAAGGCGGAGCTGGACAAGGCGGTGGACGCGGCGTCCCTGACCATCGTCCGCAACTTGTTCCAAGGCCGGACCCAGGCCTCCATCGTGGGACAGGCGGCGTTTGCAGCCAACTTCCGCGGCGGAGGCGCCGCGACAAACGCGCCCGCCCTCGGCATCACCTACGCCACCGATATCAACAACAACACTACCGTGAGCATTCTGGGCACCGCGACGGTCAGCCCCTATTTCATGCGTCTTATCCCGAGGTTCCAGACGTTTCAGATCAGTTCCGGCGCCACCGCCACGCGCGCCAAACTCATCATGAGCCTGGTGCTCGACGTGTCCGGCTCCGAGTCGAGCACAATCAGCACAATTAAGTCGTCCGCAAGCACCTTCGTCGGCTACTTCGACGACTCGATGGACCACGTCTCCCTGATCACCTTTTCCTCGACGACGAACCTGAATGTCAGGATGTGTCAACCCTTCAAGAGCACCATCACCACCGCCATCAGCAGCCTGTCGGCTGGCGGCGCCACCTATACGGACGGCGGTTTGAAACTGGCGTTGCAGCAGAACAGCACCGTCACCAACTCGCCGACGGATAACGTCATCCGGGTTGTGGTCCTTTTCACCGACGGCTACGCCAATACCTTCCAATATACCTGGCCGACCAACAAGACCTACAACCTCGGCGGCTTTGATCCTCCCCCCGGCGCTTACGCGGTTTTTAATCCGACGAACGGCGTCCAGCTTACCGATAACAAAGGCTATAACACTTGGCCCCAAGGAGCCGAGACCATCCCCGCATTTTTTAACTCAAGCTGGACCACTTTCCTTTCGGTGAATGGCACCAATAAGACCGTCAATGCCGCCAACTGCACCGCGGAAGGCGGATTGCGCGCCCTGGCCACCGCCAACACCATTCGGAACACCACCAACACGTATGTCTTTTGCATCGGCCTCGGCAGCTCCCTGGACCAGTCTTTTCTGGCCAGTGCGTCCAACGATCCCACCTCGACCACCTTCAACCCGAACCAGCCCATCGGCGACTACGTCATTGCCAACACCACCAGTGATTTGCAGATGGCTTTCCTGGAAATTGCCGCCAAGATTCTGCTGCGGTTGACCCAGTGACGCGGCCCGCCCCCGGGGGATGCGGTCACCCGCATTTCATCCGACCACGCCGCGGAAGGGGTGAAATAAAAACGCGACGCTCCTTGAAGCTGGCCCGCTATGGATTTTTCTCACCCGTTGGAAACAAACGGCACGCCGTTGTTGTTCCGGAGAGAGCCGTTGCCTTCGCTGATTGGGATTTGGCCCGCCGTGCCGGAGGCGCTGGGGCCGAGCTGCCGGGATATGGGATATTGGGAGTTGGGAGATGGGGGCGAAAGGGCTGGAATTGCAAGAATTGACTGATTTCAGGCGATTGAATGAGTTCATGGCATGCTTTCGCGCCATTTTGTCACGCCGGAGGGCTTTTATCGGCCGCCGGGAGGCTGTCATCGGTCGCCGGGGAACGGCTATTGGATGCCGGGAGGTTGCTTTCGGACGCCGGGAAACGGTGTTGGCGCGCCGGGGCAAGGTCTTCGCGCGCACTGGGTGTTCGCTCAAGCGACCGGAAGCCAGCCACTCCACGTTTGCGCCCGCCGCTACAGGTTTATCATCAAGATTCGGCGGTCAGAGACATGCCGCTCGCCTGAGCCGCATTTTCAAACACCCATCCGAAAACGCTCGCCTGCCGATGCAATAACACCCTCCCGGTTTTTGTTCTAGGCGCGGCTAGGGCGTCACCTCCTCGGACATCGCGCAGGCGGTTCCCGGAATGTTCCCCGGCATTTTGCACCACGGGTCGTCAAGTCAGCCGTAAGGTGGTCAGGGGATTTCCTGACGGTCCTTTCACCTCCTCCCGACATGACACATGGGGGTGTCTGAACTAGCTTGCCGTTATCGCAATGTGATTGGCACCAAGACCGCGAGCACATTCGACAACGTCCAGAGCGCAATGAAGTCGCAGGGACTCGCTGCCACGGTGCCTCAGGCAGCCAGTTTGTAGAAGCGGACGCGCAAGAACCGAGAGGCCGCCACGCAAATGGCGGCGCAGCAAGCAAGAAAGGAAAAAAAGAAAACATGAAAAAGTTGATGCAGAAAGCGAAGCGGAGTGGGCAGTCGCTGGTGGAGTACGGGTTGGTGCTGGCGTTGATCGCCATCGTGGCCATCCTGGTTGTGAAGGCGGTGGGCACCAAGACCGCGAGCACCTTCGACAACATCCAGAGCACGATGACGTCACAAGGCGTTGCGGCCACCACGCCTCAGTCGGCCAGCTCATAGGAATAAAACAAACAGAGTCAATGTGGTTCGGGGGGGCGGAAAACCGGGTGACCGCCAGCAAATCACGCCCAGCGGTTCTTGGAAGCAAGCCGCTGGTCGTGTGCTGGCGGGCACCGGAACAGCACGCAGTATTCAGCGCTACCGATTGTCAGTTCCGTCAACCTGCCGCTCACAACGGCAGGTTTATTTTTATCCGTCCACTTTCGCGGGATGGGGGGGGAATGCGACGCTCCGCAAAGCCAGCCTGATGGCGCGCGGACGTCGTTTGTTTGAGGGGCGGGTCGCAAACACGTCGCGCGCCTGATTCGCATTTTTCCAACGCCACTGGCAACAGCGCGAGCTTCCCCGGTGCTTGCGCGGAGCCGTCGCGTCGAAACAAGCCCGGTAACAATTTGTCACCGCGCCCCCTTGACAAACCGGTTTGCGCTTAAACGCAAGCTCCCGATTTTTTTGAGTCTCGATGGACAGCCACGCGGGAAGGATTAGTGTTATCCATGAAGACCCAGAGAGGTTCAACACCAAGGCTGCCGGCCAACGCGAAGACGGCATCGCGGTCGGGCCAGGTCATCGTGATAGTCGCCGTCATGCTGATAGCCATGATCGCCATCCTCGGTTTGGTGACAGACAGCGGGTTGGTCATGGCCAGCCGCCGGCAGGCCCGGCGCGCGGCCGATGCCGCCGCGGAAGCGGGCGCGTGGATGCTGACGAAGGGAACCAACGCCGTTTACCAGACCAATGCGACAGCCGCCGCGATCCAGTATGCCGGCCTGAATGGCATCTCCACCAACAACGTGCTCGTGGAGGTTCCTCCGGGCGCCGGCAGCAACTCGCGATACATCGGCAGCAACAATTGCATCTTCGTTCAAGTGACGCTGCCGGTGAACACAACCTTCCTGCGGTTGCTGTCGCCGTGGAAGACGGTCAACGTCCGCGCTGCCGCCACGGCGGGGACGACGCCCCTGCCGGTTCCGATCACCCTGGAGATCCTCAATCCCACGATGAGCGGCGCTTTGAGCTTGAAGGGCAACGCCTCGATCAGCATTACCGGTGGCGCCATCGTGGTGGATTTTTCGTCACTCAGCGCCATCGACATGAAAGGCAACGCCGGCATATGCCGTTTCACAGACCGATGCGATAGCCGCCGCGATTCAGTATATGAACTAGTTTGGAGCGTCAGTATGAGTTGGATTTCATCCAAAGGGAGAAGAGACAATGAAGGCGAAGCATAAGATCGGTCACTGGAGCCAGGGACAGGCTCTTATAGAAACTGCGCTGGTCTTCATATTTTTCATGTTGCTGGTGTTCGGCATCATTGACTTTGGGCGGCTGTTCTTCGTCCGGATGACCATGCAGCACGCGTTGCGCGTGGCCGGCCGGTATGCCGCCACCGGCAACCATCTGATGGACTCGCAGGGTGCCACCCTGACACGCACCAACTCCATCCTCCAGGTGGCGCAACAAAACGCCATGGGCTTGCCAATAACGTCCATTCAATTCACCAGCCAGTCTTTCGGCAACGGTAGCGCAGGCGGCCCGGGCGACACGGAAACACTGACGGTCAGTTCCACTGTTCAGTTGTTAACACCGTTGATTTCACGGTTTTTCTCCAACGGCGTCTACCACTTTAATACCAGCGTGGTGTATCGCAATGAACCTTTCCCTCCCAGTCAAACCAACTAGCGAACCGGTCGTCCCGTCGGCCACGGCGTTGCGCGCGGGAAAGCGGCGCCGTATCGGCGGCAGGCCAAAAGGCCAGGCGCTGATGGAGTTTGCCATAGTCGTTGTGATCCTGGCGGTCCTGGTCATGGGATTGGCGGACTACGGACGATTGTTCGTGACGCGCCAGATGATGGTGGTGGCCAGCCGCGAAGGCGCCAACCTCGCGGCGCGCGGCACGACGTTGTCCAATGCCGTCGCCGCGATGGTCGCAACAGCGCCGGCGATGCTTTTCACCAATGGCTACGGAACCATCATTGCCTCTTCGGTGACCCGCAACAACGGCGGCACCCCGACGGTCAGCGGGCAGGTGAGGTTCGGCGCCACCAATTACGCCAGCCGCATCGGCACCCTGAACGCCACGGGCAATGCCGTAACGCTCCCGAGCACTCAGTTGCCGGCGACGAACCAGACGTTATACATCACCGAGGTTTACTACCCCTTCGCCATGGTCACGCCCGTGGGCAATCTGTTGAACCTTCTCCGAGGACGGGGAACAAACGCGCCGACGACGTCGCTTCTGTATGACGTGTCGTTTTTCTAGGCGCAAAGGCGGATAAAAATATGAACATCATCCATCAATTCCGGCGGGGACGGCCCGGAGAAGCCGGTCAGACTGTGGTTCTCTACGCCATTATGGCGTTGGTATTGTTCCTGGTTGTCGCGATGTGCGTGGACGGGGGGGCCATTTACCTCACCAGGGCGGAACTGGATAAAGCGGTGGACTCAGCGGCGCTGACGGCCGTCCGAAACCTGTTTCAAGGACAAACCCGGGCGTCCACCTTGGCGCAAGCCGCATTCGTGGCCAACTACCGCGGCGGCGGCTCCTTGACGAACGCGCCCGCCATGTCCATCACGTACGCCACCGATGCCAACAACAACACCACGGTAAGCCTGTTGGCCACGGCGACGCTCAACACCTACTTCATGAGAGTCATCCCGCGGTTCCAAACGTTCCGGGTCAGTTCTGCGGCCACCGCCACGCGCGCCAAACTCATCATGAGTGTCGTGCTCGACCGGTCGGGATCCATGCTGAACAACGGCGGCGCTGCGGCGCTGCCGTCAGCGGTAGACACCTTCATCAGTTACTTCGACGACACCATGGATCAGGTCTCCCTGGTCAGTTTCGCCTCGACGACGAACCTGAACGTTTCGGTGCGAAAACCGTTCAAGAGCGCCATCACCAGCGCGGTCAACTCCCTGGTCTTTGGCGGCGCCACCTACACGGACGGCGGCCTGCAATTGGCGTTGCAGCAGAACAACAGCGTGCCCGTGGCTCCCGGCGATAACACTGTCAAGATTGTGGTGCTTTTCACCGACGGCTACGCCAACACCTTCCAAGGCACGTGGCCGACCAACAAGACCTTCAACGTCGGCGGCTTCGACCCACCCGCCACCCAGTATGCGATTCTGGATCCCAGGACGGGCAACCAGCTTCCAAACAGTTCGACCACCTACACGGGACCGGCGCCTTCGTATTGCCCGACCATGGTCAATTTCCTTTCGGTGAGCGGCTCCACCAAAAGTGTGACTCCCGCCAACTGCACCGCGGAAGGCCAGTTACGTGCTTTGGCCACCGCCGCCGCCATCCGGGGCACCAACATGTATGTCTACTGCATCGGTCTCGGCAATTCTCTGGATCAAAGTTTACTGCAACAAGCGGCCAACGATCCCGCCGCGTCCACTTACAATCCAAACCAACCTGTCGGTGAAGCCGCCTTCGCGCCCAGCGCCAGCCAGTTGCAAACGGTGTTCCAGCAGATTGCCGCCAAAATCCTGTTGCGGCTGACGAAATGATGCCGGCCCACACGCCTGTTCCAGAGGGCATTCGAAAATCGCTTCCCACTTCACCGGCGGGAAGCGCGATCTGCGTCCTGTTGTGAGTTGCCGCGCCCGCTTCGTGTCAATGGAGGATGATCGCCGAGGAGTGATTGGTCAGCCCGAGAGTCCGGAAGAAGAAAGTGGCGGGCTGAAACCTGTAACCAACCGTGACGTTCACCACCGCGCCGGTCGCATTGCCGTTAGGCCAGTTTGAGAGCACGGTGAGGTTGGAGGTTTGGAGGCCGATCGCAAATCCCTGCACCACAGAGGTCAGCGTCGCGTCGTTCGCCGTCGGCCCCACGGGCGCCCCGCTGTTCGCGCCATGCACTATCGCGTAGCGAACGCCTTCGCGCGAGGCACCGGCGATCGTATTATAGGCGTAGACGCCACGACCCAGGTCAACAATCCCAAACACCAGCATCAGCAGCAGCAGCGCGCAGATGCAGAACTCCACCAACGTTTGCCCCGGCGTTGCGCGGGGGCGTCCAGGCCGGTTTTTCCCGCCTTGGGTTGTCACGAACCTTAACATGAAGAATTCTAACCCATATATATCATTCGGCAAGTTTGAAGACGGGCCAACCCAATGAGGACGTCCTTTCGCACGTCTCCAACTCCCAACTTCCATCTTCCGGCTTCCGCCTTCGAACGCTTTGCTGTTGCGCGCACGGCGTTGTTGCTGCTAAGAGCGACATTCATGTTTCGCCCTGAACTCATGAAATGGCTTGCCGTCTGCGGAGTGGCCGCGCTCTTTGGTCTTCGACCTGTCGCCGCCGCGCCGTCCGATGCCGCCGGCGCCATCCAGGCCATCCGCGCCGTCGGCGCGGAAGGACGTGGCAACGCCGCCGCATCCGCCGCGTGGAAGCAACTCGCCGCCAACGGCCTCGATCAGCTCACAACCATCCTCGCTGGCATGGACGGCGCGAACGATCTCGCTGCCAACTGGCTTCGCGCCGCGGCGGAGACCATCGTCGCCCGCGAATCGGCCGCCGGCAGGAAACTGCCTGCGGACGACCTGCTGGCGTTTCTGCGCGACACGCATCACAACCCTCGCGCCCGGCGGATGGCGTTCGAGCTGGTCGCACGCGTCCAGCCGGACACGGCGGAGAAGTTGTTGCCGGGGATGATGGACGATCCGAGCCTGGAGTTGCGCCGCGACGCGGTGGATCGCGTGATCGCCGCCGCCGTGCGCGCTCTCGACGGCGGCAACAAGCCGGAATCCATCGCGCGTTACCGGCAGGCGCTGCAGTCGGCGCGCGACGTGGACCAGATTCAGGACGTGGCGCGAAAGCTGCGCGAACTCGGCGAGACCGTGGACCTGCCGAAGCTGTTCGGGTTTCTTACACAATGGAAAATCATCGGGCCCTTCGACAACGCCGACGGAAAAGGTTTTACGGCGGTCTTCCCGCCGGAGCAAAAAGTGGATCTCGCCGGCGAATACGACGGCAAAACGGGCAAGGTGAGGTGGAGCGACTACGCCACCAAGGACGAGTTCGGCATGGTGGACATCAACACCGTTTATACGCCGCTCAAGATCGTGACCGCCTACGCTTACACGGAGTTCGTTTCCGACAAGGCGCAGCCGGCGGAACTGCGGCTCGGCTGCAAAAACGCCTGGAAGGTCTGGCTCAACGGCAAGCTGCTCTGGGAGCGCGACGAGTATCACCGCGGGATGCAGATTGACCAGTATCGCCTTGCGGGCCAGCTCCAGCCCGGCCGCAACACGATCCTCGTGAAGGCGTGCCAGAACGAACTGGTGGAAAAGTGGACTGTGGAGTGGCAGTTCCAACTGCGCGTGTGCGACCACCTCGGCAAGGCGATCCCATCGGCCGCCGCGAAGTGAATCGAGGATTTTTTTCGATGACGAAGTCAACAAATCACCAATCACCAATCACCTATTACGTATTGCGTATTGCGTTGATTGCCCTCTGCCTTGCCGCCGCGCGCCTGCCCGCCGCCGACTGGATGCAGTTCCGCGGGCCGCACGGCAACGGCGTCTCCGACGAAACGGACGCGCCCGCTGCGCTCGACGCGAAAAGCATTGCGTGGACCGCCGACTTGCCGGGCCGCGGCCTCTCCAGCCCGATCGTCATCGGCGACCGCGTGATTGTGACGTGCTCCAGCGGGCCGCGCCAGGAGCGGCTGCACGTCTTGTGTTTCAACGCCGCCGATGGCGCGAAGCGGTGGGAGCGCCAGTTCTGGGCGACGGGCCGCACGATGACACAGTCGAAGACTTGCGTCGCCGCACCGACGCCCGTGAGCGATGGCCGCCGCATCTTCGCGCAGTTTTCCTCCAACGATCTCATTTGCCTCGACCTCGACGGCAACCTGCTCTGGTTGCGCGGCCTCACGCGCGATTATCCGAACGCGAGCAGCAGCATCGGTCTCTCTTCCTCGCCCGTCGTTGTCGGCGACACGATCGTCGTGCAGGTCGAGACCGACTGCGACTCCTTTGTGGCCGGCATTGACACGGCCACCGGCGTCAACCGTTGGAAAACGGACCGGCCGCACAACCGCAACTGGTCTTCGCCCGTCGTGTTCGCCGACAAGCCCGGCCGTCAAGTCGTCGCCATTCAGGGGCTGGGCGGTGTGGTCACCTTCCTGCCTGCGACCGGCGAGACGGTGTGGAACCGCACCAACGAGTCGGCCAATATTTCCTCGCCCGCGCCGGGCGACGGCGTCCTTTATGTCTCTGCGCATGGTCTCGTAGCGTTGCAGGGTGACTCGGACAGCCCGACGCCGAAGGAACTCTGGCGCGACTTCCAACTCGCCGCGGGAACTCCCAGCCCGCTCGTGATGGGCGACCGCGTCTTCACGCTCGGCAGCAAGCTCTGTTGCGGCAAGGTCTCGACCGGCGAGCGGCTGTGGACGTTGACGGTCAAAGGCCCGTTCAGCTCCAGCCCGGTCGCCGCGGGCGGAAAGATGTATCTCGCCAACGAAAAAGGCGTGGTGCGCGTCGTGGACGTGACCAAGCCCGAGGGCGGCCAGATCCTCAGCGAACTCGACCTCGGCCAGACGATTCTCTGCACACCCGCCATCGCCAACGGCGCGCTCTATATTCGCAGCGACGCCAAGCTGTGGAAGATCGTCAAGCCGGCCGCTCCCCAGGCGCCGTGAAATCCGAAGACGGTCGCAAAATCTGAAGGGGCGCGAAATTCATGATATACGCTGACGTGGTTGGTTATGCCGCGACGGTGGTCGGCACTTCAATGATGTTGCCGCAAGTCGCAAAGTCCTGGCGCACGAAACACATGCGCGACGTCGCCTTTGGCACCGTCATCCTCTTCGTCCTCAACTGCGCGCTGTGGGGCACTTACGGCGTGATGATTGCCGCACAGCCGATGATTGTGGCCAATGTCATCGGCTTCGGCATCGGCCTTGTTCTGCTCACCCTGAAGCTGCGGTTCCGACGGAACTGAAGCGGATCGTCCCGCGCGGATTACTTGCCGCTGAGGAAGTTGTCGTTCATGACCTTGTCGAGATGACGCACCCGGTCGTTCTCGTGGCCGGTGGCGACTTCGCTCATGATGGCGCCTTCCGGCCCGGCGAGTTGCCAGTGGTGGGCGGTGGGGCGGTTGAGCGGCGCAAAATCACCGGCGCGGCAGATGACCTCGTGCTTCACGGTGACCGTGCCGTTGGCGTGGCAGGGCGGGATGACGATGTCCTTGCCGAGGTTCGGTTCGCCCTCGCCGACGACGTGCGAAAGCCCGTGGCGGATCAGCCAGCCTTCCATCTTCGGCGGGAGCTTGCCGCCACCCTCATGCCAGTGTTCCGGCAGCATCTGATTCGGCAGCAGATAAATGTCCAGCAGCATGTAATGATCGTCGGTGTTGTTGACGAAAATCGCCGCGCCGAGGCCGGCCTTCGCGTATTGGCCGATGCCGTAGTCGGACACCCAGAGTTTCTCGCGGAGGCCGGGGAAGACCGGGTAGCCGTGATATTTCATCAGGGCGATGAGCGCATCCTTGGCTTTCTCCGGGAGGAATTTCCCGTTCGCGTCGTAGAAATAGGCGTTCTCAAACTGAATCGAGGGCTTCTCGTTGCGTTGGCCGCAGCCGACCAGCAGGCTGGCGGCGCAAAGTCCGATTCCGAATCCGAGCCATTCCATCGTTTTCATGCAGTCTCCTTTTTCGTTCTCCAGTTTGTTGAACACCCGCAACATCCGAGCACAACGACCCGGCCGCGCGCGGGCCGCGTCGCCGGCTTCTCTTTTTCTTCAACGCCGCGAAATTTTTGCCGGCTCGTAAGCGGCCTTCAGCGCCGGCGGGCATTGGTCCGAGAGCGCCTCGGCGAAAGTCACTTCCGGGCGGAAATACGGCGACGCGCGGTGCGCGATGTTTTTCTGGCCCCAGTAGCTGCCGTAATACTGACAGCTCGCGTCGAGCCAGTTGACGATGCGGATGAACTCTTCACGGGAGAGTTTCACGTCCTTGTGCTGCTCGCGCAAAGCCTCCACGCGCCCGGCCAGTTTCGGCGCGTTGGCGGCGAACGACTCGAAGTGCGGCGCGAAGTTGCCGAACGTCGCGGCGAGCAGGCTCGAATAGGACCCGAAGTAATAGGGTGGCGTGTATTCGACGTAGCCGCGCACGTCGTTCTCGTCGGCTTGCATCCCCACCAACGGCAGCGCGCGCCCGGCTTTGCCTTTGGCCAGGAGGTTCTCGTATGAGGCACTGTAGAGATTGGTCAGCTCGCCGGTCAGGTCGAGGCCGGCGGCGGCTTTTTCGGTCGCGTTGTGGCAACCGACACAGTTCTTGTTCCAGATCGGCTGAATCTGGCGCGCGTAGTCGAAGAGCCGCTGGCCGCTCGCGTCGCCGGGTTGCGGGCCGGGCATCGAAGGCGCGCGGCGCATGGCTTTCGACGAGGCGATGCTTTTGTCACCCGACGCGGTGCGCGAACGGTCGTGACAGCCGACGCAGCTTCGTGTTTCGCCCGGCATGTAGTTGATGTAGGTGCGCTCGGTCTGAATGGCCATGAAGTTTTCGTCGAGCGCCTGAAAATAAATGTTCCGTCCGGCGGGAACGCAGAAGTTGGCCGAGCCGTCGTCCTCGACGGGCACGATGCCGTGTTGGGCGATCATGCCGAGAATGCCGAGACCGACCGAGGAATGGGCCATGGCCTGGCGGTCGCCGTCCCACGACGTGCGGGCCGTCCACGGGCGCGGCGTCTGCTCCATAATGCGCAGGTATTTCACCGCGCCGCGCGGAACGCCGCGCAAGCCGGTGTAAACGTCGGCCACCATGCATTGCGCGAGCCGCTTGTCGGCGAGATCCTGTTGCAGCGGCGCGGCAGGTTGGGGCGGCAGCGGGCGCGCGCGCAACGGATACGGATGCCAGCAGGAGATTTCCTCGTCGCGATAGAGCAGGGTCTCGAGGCCTTGGTCGTCGAGGAGGCAGATGTCGTAGGCTTTCGGGTCGTGCCAGGTGGGGCCTTTGGGTTTGTGCGAGACGAGGAACAGTGTTTCCGACAACGGATACGGGTCCTTGAAGAGCCGGCCCGGCGTGCCGGTGGTTTCGTGGACCCACTTGCCGTCCACGAGGAACGAGAAGCCGCCGTGGGTTTGCGCGTCCACGTCCCTGGTGACGAACGTCATCGCGCCACGGCTTTGCGTGTCCACTTTCGTGTCGAGAACGATGACGGTGCCGAGGGCGTTGTTCGGCCCCCAGTGCGAGCAACCGAGAAAGACGATCTTATCGGGCGCGCCGGGGATCGGCCTGCCGTAGATCATCGTTTCGGGGTCCACGATGTTGTCGCCGTAAACCTCGGACGTCGAAGTGCCGTCGGGAAGCATCGCCCAGAGGCACTTCACTGCGCCGGCGCCTTTGCGGTTGTATTCCCATCGCATGTAGAGCACGCGCCCGTCGGGCAGCACCGCGGGCGAGAACTCGCTGACGCAATTGCCGCTGAGCCTGCGGATGTTCTGGCCGTCGCCCGTCATCCGGTGCAGCACGGTCGTGGTGAAGCCGTCGCCGGAATCGCAGAGCACGCTGGCGCGGCAGCGCGTCGAGGTGAACATGATGTCGCCGTCGGGCAGATAGCACGGATGCATGTCGTCGGTGCCGTGATGGTAGCCGCCCCGGCCGTAACGTTGGACAAGCGCGGCCTCGTCCTCGACCGGGAATGTCAACTGGTGCAGGTTCTTCCCGTCCACGCCGACCTCGTAGATGCGGTAGCCTTCCAGCGCCGACTTCTTGTAATCGAACAGGATTTTTTTCGCGTCGTAGGAAATGTCGAACCGGTTGAAGACGCCGCCGCTCATCTCCGGCAACAGCTCGGTGGCAACGCCCGTCCTCAAGTTGAGCACGCACAAGCCGCCGCCGGGCGTCCAACGGCTGTTGACGTGCTCGGTGTAGACGTGGTTGGACGTCAGCGTGAAGCGCCGGACGAAAACGAGCTTCTCGATCCCCCGGTCCAGCAGAATCCTCGCGGCGTCGGCGTTGAACTGGTGCGGTGCCTTGTCGGCCGGCGAGAGCTTCGCCGTCACGGGCGGCGGGGGAGGGTCGCTTTTCTTTGGCGGCGCCATCTTGGGCGCGACATTGGTGACGATGAACTCACTGCTGCCGTTCCTGCCCGAGCCGGTGTAGATGCCGACTTGCGCCTCGAAGTGCGTGAAACTGCCGTCGAGCTTGAAGTGCAGTACCGACGGCGCGTGGGCGTAGAAACCCTTCCCGAAAGTCACGCCCGCGATCGTCAGCGGCCGGTCGCCGTGGGCGCGGTTGACGACGAACTCGCCCCAGCCAACCTGCGTGTGCGCCGGCGCCAGCGTCGTGAGGTCCACCGCGCGGCCGTCCTTGTCGAACAATTTCGGTTCGGCCCAGATCGCCTGGTCGTAGTTGTAGGTGTCGGGGCCGATGGTCGCGACGAGGAACAAATCCTTCACGCCGGTCACATCCGCGCGAATCGTCTGCGCCGGTTCGCCGCCGCGAATGGTTTTGGTTTGCACCGGCTGAAATGCCGTCGCCGGCACTGCCGCCGCGAGGGCCAAAAAAAACAGGACCAGCGTTTTTGTCTTCATGCCTTGCGACTCATTGAGTTGCCTCGCCGTTTTTCGTTGAGTCTGCGGCCGGCCCGCCGCGCCGCCTAGACGTCCCAACCCGGGCGAACGGGGCACTTCACCCAGCGGTTCAGTTCCGGGATGCTGACGCACTTCATCGCCTCAGCGTCCCATTCGATCTTTCGACCGGGACCGGCGATGTAGGCCAGCGAGCCGAGCAGGACGATCTCCGTCAGCCGCGCGGCGTAACCGAAATTCGAGCAAGCCGGCTCACCGCCGCGGCAGGCACGAAGGAAATCGCCGATGTGGCTGTCCTTGATGCGCGGAATCTGGGGCGGCGGCACGGGCGTGGCCTTGTGCTGCTCCTCGGGAATGATGCGTACGCTCCTGCAATACGTTTCGCTCCAGAAGATCCCCTTGTCGCCAACATAGAGCGCGCCGTCGCTGCCAAGCTTGATTTTGTATTTCTTTTCCAATTCCTCGACCAGCGGCGGGAAATTCTGCGAGCTGGCCTTGACGCTGCCGGGAGCGTCGTTGGCATCCAGTTCCATCTTGGCGCCCTTCTTCTTGCCGTCGAACCAGTAGAGCTTCACCGGCGGCATCTCGCCGCGCGCGGGGAAATCCCAGCGGATGCGCGTGCCGACCGGATAACGCTCGTCGCTGCCGCCGATCATATCCTCGACCTCGACGCATGTCGGCTGGCCGAGCTTGAGCGACCAGTACGCGCCGTCCATGACGTGGCAGCCCATGTTGCCCAGCGAGCCGTTGCCGAAATCATGCCAGTTATGCCACTCATGCGGATGGAGACCGATGACCTTGTCTTCTCCATCCTGGGTCTTGATGATCGAGTCGGGGTGATAATCCCGATACGGCGCCGGTCCAATCCATTCCTCCCAATGCAGTCCATCCGGTGGCGGCGTTGCCGCCGGTCGCGGGCCGACACCCCCGTTGGCGCGGTTGGTCCACGCATAAACCGTCGTGACGTTGCCGATGGCGCCGGCCCAGATGTATTCGCAAAGCCGACGCATGCCTTCGCAGGAATGGCCTTGATTGCCCATCTGCGTGGCGACTTTGTATTTCGCCGCGAACTCCGCCATCCGGCGCACCTGGGAGATGTCGTGGCAGAGCGGTTTTTCGCAATAGACGTGTTTGCCAAGTTGCATCGCCATCAACGACGCCGGCGCGTGATGATGGTTCGGCGTGGCGACCATCACCGCATCAATCTCCTTGCCCATCTGGTCGAACATCTTCCGATAATCAATGAACCTCTTCGCGCCCGACAGGTCCGGTCCCGATCCGGTCTTCTTCTTTGAAGATTTCAGCGGATCATTCAGCCGTTTCTCGTCCACGTCCACAAGGGCCACGATGCGTTCGGCCGCCGCAACGGTATCAAAGTAACTTGCGCCCCGTCCGCCGCTGCCGATGATGGCGACACGGAGCCTGGCCCTCTCGGAAGCCTCCGCGAGGATGGACGGCGCGCAGAAAAGGCGCGCGCCGGCGGCTGCGCCCGCGCCGAGGGCCGTGGTTTTCAGGAAACTTCGTCGGGTGACAGATGAGGTCATCAAGGTGTGCTCCTTCCAAGGGAAAACTCCGGCATCGCCGCGACATCGGATTGAGTGTTTGTCGGCATAGAGTTGTTCCAACGAATCAGGCTCCGTTCATAGAGCACACCTGCCGGCAAATCAAGACTGGGTTCGATTTGGGAAGTGATACTTTTGGCGCAGTGAAAACTCCCGCCACAAACCTCCACCGTCGCTCCTGCCGTTTTTCTGAATTGCGGAGGGCAGGGGCCGCTGCCAATATCCCACCGCATCAAGGTCGTCGCGATGCATTGAGGAGAACGAATGTCCCGTCGGAAACCGTCCAATCAGGCTGGCAAAATCACCGTGGTGGACACTTGCCGCCAACCCACGAAAACCCGGATTCTGTTTGCTGGATTGGTCGTTGCACTCATGGCATCAGTCGCAAGCCCTTCCGCCAACGCCGCCGACAAACCATGGTTTGAGCGGTCGCTGGTCGGCATGGAGATTGGCCCGACCGGCGCGCAGTTCGGTTACAGCGACCCGAACGATACCCGTTACTGCTCGAAATTCGATGGACGCGACATCGTCCGGCGCTGCGTCGCGGCGCACTGCGAATACGTCGTCCTCTGGGCGCGTGACGGGGACTACGCTTACTACGATTCCAAGCTGTTGCCGAAAGCGCCGGGCCTTGGCGCGCGCGACCCGCTGCATGAGGCGATGGACGAGGCGAAACGGCACAAACTCCCCCTCATCGCCTACTGCGTTGTGCAACAGGGCGGGAATTTTCTGGAAGCGCATCCCGAATGGAAAATGCGCGGTGCGGACGGCAAGCCCCTCGGCCGGTTCTGTTACAACTCCGGCTATCTCGAAGCGATGAAGCAAATCGTCGCCGAGCAGCTCGCCTACGGCATCGCCGGGTTCCACATTGACATGCTCGACCAGGGCTTCGGCCCGCCCTACGGCTGCTGGTGCGCAAATTGCCAGGCGCTCTTCGAGAAGCAGTTCGGCAAGTCGATGCCCAAAGGCGTCACATGGGACGAAGACTGGGATCGCATGCTGGAATTCCGCTACCAAACCAGCGAACGATTCGAGCGGGCGCTCTGCGCGCACATCAAGTCGCTGAACCCGCTGGCCACGGTGGATTTCAACTACCACGGCAATCCGCCATTCTCGTGGGAAGTGGGCCAGTTGCCCGTGCGCCATGCCGGCAACTCCGACTTTGTCACAGGCGAAACAGGCATGTGGGGTTTCAGCGCGCTCACCGTGGGTTTGAACGCCGAGTTCTATCGGGCCGCGACGCCGGGCAAACCGGTGCAGGTGGCCATCTCGCGGGATGCGAGGATGTATCACAACCAGACCGTGCGTCCGCTGCCGGACCTGTGCTGGGAAGTCTTCACGTTGCTGGCGCACGGGGCGTTCGTGACCACCGTGGACAAGACGGCCTTTGATGGCGGCCTCGATCCGCTCGCTTACGAGCGGATTGGCGAGGCGCATGCGGACGCACTGGCCCGCCGCGCGCACTTTGGCCAGCAGCCCGTGGCCGAAGTCGGCATCTACTTTAGCAGCCGCACGCGCGACTGGTTCGCGCGCGAGAAACCGGCGGACTATTTCCAGAGTTTCCAAGGCGCGCACAAGGCGCTGGTCTATGAACACATCCCTTGGGGCGTGGTTCTCGACGAGAACGTCACCCTCCGAACCCTCCAGCAGTTCCCCATTGTGATGCTCCCGAACGTGGCCATCCTCTTCGAGAGCGAAGTCGAACTGCTGCGCCGCTACGTCAGCGAAGGCGGCAAATTGATTGTGACGGGGTTGAGCGGTTGCTGTGATCGCTGGGGCAAGCTTCAAGGCAAATCCTCCCTCGAATCGCTCACTGGCGCGCGCTTCGTCCAGAAACTCGATTCACTCGACAACTGGGTGCGCTTTCCGGGTTCGCAAACTTCAAAACTCCAAACCCAGATGGCACCCGATGGGCGGATGGACCGGCCCTTTCTTGTCAAAGGGCCGGCGGTCATCTGCGCGGCGGCTTCAGCGGCGACGGCCGGTGAGTTGATGAAGCCGTATCGCACCGTGCGGCAGCAGCAGGGCAAGGAAAGGACCGCATGGCCGATGAGCGCCGAAGCCGCCGTGGGGCCAGCGATCCTGCTCAACCGGGTGGGCAAGGGCGCGGTGCTGACATTTGCCGGTTCGCCCGATTTCGCGACCGCCAGCGAGCATCACATCATCGAAGCCCGTCGGTTGCTGCGCAATGCCGTCCGCTTTCTCAACCCGCAGCCGCGCGTGCAGATTACCGCCCCGGCCACGGTCGAAGCGGTGGTGACCGACGATCCTGCGTCGCACACGCTGCGCGTTCACTTCATTGCCTACAACTCGCCGCCACAAACCATACCGGCGCAACACCGGCCCTACGTATTGCCCGCCTTGATCGAAGAGGCCCCGCTATACCGCGCCGCCATCACCCTACATGCCAGCCTGAAAAACGTTGGGGTATGTAACTCTTCGACCAAGCTCCAGCGTCAAGCCAATCGCGTGGACCTGACCATCGGCGAGATCCGCGAGGTGGTGACGTTGAAATACTGAATAACGATGACGGGCCTCTTTCGGCTGCGCCTTTAAAAGGGACTGGTAATATGACGAAGAAAAAAGAATTACCGCTGGCGTATGTGTATGGGTTGTTGGAACCCGGCCCGGTCGTGTTGGTCACCACGGCCCGCGCGGGGCGGGCAAACGTAATGCCGATGTCCTGGCATACGATGATGGAGTTTGTGCCGCCCCTTGTGGGCTGCGTGGTCAGCAACCTGAATTACACGTTTGGGGTTTTGCGAGCGACCGGAGAATGTGTGATCAACGTGCCGACGGTGGAACTGGCCAAGAAGCTGGTGGCCTGCGGAAACGCTTCGGGGCAGCAAACGGACAAGTTCAAAACCTTCGGCCTGACACCCGTGGCCGCCGCCATCGTCAAAGCCCCCCTCATTGCCGAGTGCTATGCCAGTCTGGAATGCAAGGTCGTGGATCGAAGGCTGGTGGACCAATACAATTTCTTCATCCTCGAGGTGGTCAAAGCGTGGATTGATCCGCGCCGGAAACGTCCGCAGACACTGCATCATCAGGGCGAAGGCGTGTTTCGAGTGCTGGGCCGGACGATCCGGTTGCCGTCCCCAAAGACTTCCCTGCTCATGGGATGAAGCGGCTCGCCCTGCCGACGTTGGTGTGGTATCTCCATGCCGAAAAATCATGAGCGCGACCTCCAACGATAAACTTGAGTTCATCCTCGGCCGGCGGAGCATCCGGGTGTTTGCACCCGGCGAAGTCGGCGAAGCGGTCATTACCCAACTGTTGCAGGCGGCCATGGCGGCGCCTTCGGCGGTGGCCAGAGACCCGTGGCGTTTTGTGGTCATCCGTAACAAACAAACGCTCTCCGCCATCGCCGCCGCGCTGCCCAACGGCGGGATGCTGGCCGCAGCCCCGCTGGGAATCGTTGTCTGCGGCGATCTCGACGTGGCGCACGACCGCCAGCTCAGTTATCTGTTGCAGGATTGTTCGGCGGCCGTCGAGAACCTGCTGCTGTGCGCGCACGCGCTCGGCTTGGGCGCCTGCTGGTTGGGTGTCCACCCGCGCGAAGAGCGCATCCGCAAACTTCGGGAAATTCTCTCACTGCCCGCATCGGTCATCCCCGTCGCGGGCGTCGCCATCGGTCATCCCGGCGAGGACAAGGAGCCGCGGACCCGGTTCAACCGCGGCTACGTTCATTGGGAAAAATGGTGAAGACAGGAAGGCAGAGGGAAATGCCCCGGCCTTTTTGTTTGAATCCTATCCATTCAGTCCATCCTGTCCATGCCGTCCATTTTCATGCCTGAATCGTCATCCTCTTCGTCGCCTGTTCTTCATGAAATGACATTGCCCACCGGCAGCGGCGCTTGGTAGGTTCGACGAATGATGATGAAACGTTTTTCTTCGGTGCTGGCATCGGCGGCGGTCCTCACGCAACTTTCCTTCGCCGCTGACAACTGGCCGCAGTTTCGCGGGCCGGACGGGCAGGGACACTCCGACGCCACCGGCCTGCCGCTGACCTGGAGCGAGACGCAGAACATCAAGTGGAAGACGCCGATCCACGGTAAGGGCTGGTCGTCGCCGGTGGTCTGGGGCAACCAAATCTGGATGACCACCGCCACTGAGGACGCGAAACAGTTGTTCGTCGTTTGCGTGGATCGCGACACCGGGAAGATACTCCACGACACGAAGCTGTTCGATGTGGAGACGCCGCAGTTTATCATCAAGCTCAACAGCCCGGCTTCGCCGACGCCGGTGATCGAGGAGGGGCGCGTCTATGTCACGTTCGGCGCGCCGGGGACGGCGTGCCTCGATACGGCGACCGGCAAGGTGCTCTGGCAGCGGCGCGATCTGCAGATCAACCACGTTCGCGGCGCCGGCTCGTCGCCAATCCTGTTCGGCAATCTGTTCATCGTGAACTTCGACGGCGGCGATTTCCAATTTGTCATCGCGCTCGACAAGAACACCGGTAAGACCGTCTGGAAGACCAACCGCTCGGTGGATTTCAAGGACTTGGACAAAGAGGGAAAGCCGGAGAAGGAGGGCGATCTGCGCAAGGGATTCACCACGCCGCTGATCGCGTCATTCGGCGGAACGCCGATCATGATTGATCCCGGCTCGAGGGCGTTCTACGCCTACGACCCGCTGACCGGCAAGGAACTCTGGCGCACCGAGGATTATAAGAATCACTCCGTCGCCGTGCGGGTGTCGGTCGGCAACGGGTTGATCTACGCCTGCACCGGCATGGGTAAGGCGTCGGTTTGGGCGATCCGGCCCGGCGGCCACGGCGTGGTGACCGAAACACATGTGGTGTGGAAAGCCCCGCGCAACGTGCCGACCATGCCCTCGCCCATCGTCATTGGCGACCTGCTGTTCATGGTGAGCGACAACGGCATCATCACCTGCCTCGACGCCAAGACCGGTGCGGTCATGTGGGAGCAGAAGGTAGGCGGCGACTTCTCCGCGTCGCCCATTTCCGCCGAGGGGCGCATTTACTTCTTCGATCGGGACAGCAAGGCGACGGTGATTCAGGCCGGGCGCGAGTTCAAACTGCTGGCTGAGAACAAACTCGACGATGGCTGCATGGCTTCCGCCGCCGTCTCCGGCAAGGCGCTGTTTGTGAGAACGAGGACGGTCCTTTACCGCATCGAGAAGTAAGCCGCGGGCGAACGTTACTTGGCGCTGGTGGCGGGCGTGTCTTTCTGCATCATCCGCACGCCTTCGGCCTTGATCAGTTTGCCGGTGGTCTTGTCCCAATGGCGCGTGCGCTGGGCCATGCGATGCTTGCCGTGGCAATCGGTGCAGACCTTGCGCTTGGCGGGGTCTTTCGTGAAAGCGGCTTCGTGCTCGTCCACCGCGCGAAGTTTCGTCAGCGCGTGACATTTCGTGCAGGCATCGAGGATCTTCTCCTTCGCATACATGATGTCCGGCGCGGTCAGACCGTCCTCGTCGGCGCTGTGACGGTCGGATTCGCCGTGGCACTTGGCGCAGCCGACGCCATGCTTCTCGTGAGTGCGCGCCAGCTCCTCCGTCTGGAAATTGACATGGCAGACGTAGCAATAGGAGTTGTTGGCGGGCTTGGCGGTTTTCGGCGGATCCGCCAGTGCCACAAGCGCGACCGCACCGCTCGCCACCACCAGACCGGCCAAAACCGCGACTCCAAACGCTTTTCGGGATTTATTCATCACTCATCACTTGTCACTCACCACGCCTCTACACATATTCCCAATCCTTGAGCCAGTGATAGTCGGGCGTCAGCTTGGACCACATCTGGTGCGAGAGGTCCTGCACTTCGAGTTGCTCGGCGACGTCGAGTTGACGGCGCTCCTTGATGGCCAGGAGCAGGTTGTCCACCTGCTTGATGCTGATGAGGCCGGGGATCGGTGCGGTGATGGCCGGGTTGCCGAGAATGTAGCGGATCGTGAGCCGCGCGCGGCGGTCGTCCTCGGCGGCCTCTGCGTGGGTGGGCGAACCGTCGCCTTTGAAGAGCGCGTTGCTGGCGAACGGCTTGATGCCGAAGATGCCGACATCGCACTTGCGGACCGTGTCGAAGAGGCTGTCCGCCGGCAGTTCCTTCGAGCCGACAGTGTAGGGTGTGCAGATGACCTGGATGACGCCGGGATATTTTTCGACGAGCATCTTCGCCCACTCGCGGTCGTGAGTGGACATGCCGGTGAAACGGCACTTGCCCTGTTTCTTGGCGGTGACGAGCGCTTCGATCATCGCATCCACGTCTTCTTGGGAGTGCCGCCCGCCGCGCTCCAGCGCCATGAGCCGCCAGATGTCCACGTAGTCGAGCTTGCAGCGTTTCAGGCCGGCGTCGAAAAGTTCGAGCAGCTTTTTCGCGTTGCGATTGGCGGGCACGCGCAGTTCGCTCGCCGGATGCGAGTAGCCGATGTACACCTGCTCGCGGCGGGATTGGATGATCTTGCTGTAAACCTCCGACTCGCTGTCGCCGGCGTAGTCAATGTAGTTGATGCCGACATCGAGGCAGTGGTTGACAACCTCGGCGCGGTTGCGCTCGAACGGCGCGGCAACGGCGGCGTCGGTCGGCGCGTTATACGGGTTCACGGCGCTATCCGTGCCGATGACCTTGTTGATGCGCTTCCAGTGGCCGCCGAGGCACACGGCGGAAACCCACAGCCCGGTCTGGCCCAGCCGGCGATACTCCATGGCCGGGTTGTAACTGCGCGTCTTCTTGATGGCGGCGTGATCCGCGTCGCTGATCGTGGCGCAGGTCGGCCGCACGGCGACAAGAGTAACCGCCGCAGCGGCGCTGGTCTGGATGAATGCGCGGCGGGTGAGGTGGAAGTCGCTGTTCTGTTTCATAAATCTTTCCGATTACGCGGTGATTCTATTCCAAAATCCGTGGAACTGGCAAGAAGGTCCGCGCTACTTCGCCGGCGGATGCCAACTGCGCGGCTGCGGCTTCGGCCCGGCGGGCTTGCCGTCGAGTTGCGGGATGATCCAGTCGAGGCCGTCGAGGTTGTCTTGCAAGCGCGCCTCGGCATCTGCCATGACCTCCACAATGATGCCGACCGGCCCGCGCCACCCGCTATCCTTGATGATACGCAAAAGCCGCAGGTCCTGGTCGCCCTGGCCCATCGGTACCGTGCCGAAGTTGTGGCCGCGCAGATCGCCGTCCTTGAACATGCCGTTGAGCGTGATGGCGAGCAGATAAGGTTTCATTTTCGGAAACAACTCCGCGAACCGGTCAATTTCTCCGTGCCCGTGATGCTGGGTATAGACCATGCCCACGTTGGTGACGCCGTCCTGCTTCAACCGCTCAATGATTTCGATCTGGTTCTCCGGCACTCCGCCCCAGCCGCCGTGATTATAGAGCGCCACCTGGCAGCCGAGTTTCGCGGCTTCCGCCGCGATGGGCTTCGTTCTCGCGACGACGCGCGCGACATGCGCCGCCTGCGCTTCCGGCGTTTTTTCAAAAGCCTCGTTCAAGCGCAAGTGTTGCCCGCCCTCCATGCACGCCCACAATTGCGGATGGATGTCGTTGCGTTTGATGCAGTCCAGGATGGCGACGGCATTAGAGTTGAGACCTCCCGGAAACCACCACGCCGTCATCTCCACGCCGTGCCGCTTCATGGCCGCCACTTCCGTGTCGAACGTGGGGATGTGTTCAGCGCGCCAGTCGTAGGCGAATTTTTTGATGCCGAGTTTCTCCAACATCGCCGCGCGTTCCTCCGGGCCGCGCTTCTTCACATCGAACGGCACGATGCACCAGGCGAGGAGGTTGTCGCGGGCGAAGATGTCCTTGTCCGCGCGGGCGGTCGCGGCGGGGAATATCATGCTGGCGCACAGGCAGGCGATCAGGACGAAGGGTGTGGTTTTCATCGTGGCCGGATTATGTCCAACCGCGAGCCGGATGGCTAGAACAGGCGCGCCAAAAACTAGAATAAAAGCGGCACGGTATCAGCGCGACAACCGACCGTAATGCAGCCGGTAATCGCGCGGGGTTTCGCCCATTTGGCGGCGGAACTCCCGGCTGAAATGACTTTGGTCGCTGAAGCCATGCGCGGTGGCAATCTGTGCGAGCGGTTGCCGGGTATAGACCAGCGCATGGCAGGCCATTCGCAGGCGCACTCGTTTGACGTATTGTTGCGGCGAGATGTGAAGGCTTTGCTGGAAATGCCGCTCGAACGCCCGCACCGACATGCCCGTGATACGGGCGAGTGTTCGGTTGGTCAGCGAGTCCGCGCAATGCCCGCGAATAAAGGCAATGACCTTGCCCATCGCCACGTCCGGCCAGTGCTGCTCGACGGAACGTCCTTTCAAAGGTTGAGTAATTCCCGCCGTGCCCACGATGCGGCCCGCGGTGTTGCGAATCGGGACTTTGTTGGTCAGGCTCCAGGAAGCGGTGTGATCAAACCGTCCGACCAGTTCCACTCGATTGACGATGACGTGGCCGGCCAGCACGCGCGAATCGTCCAGCCGGAATTGATCGGCCAGATGGTGCGGCGACAGGTCGTAGTCTGTTTTGCCCATGACCTGCCGCCGGTTTTCCAGGGAGTAGTTGAGCAAGAACCCGCGATTGACCCAGCCATACCGGCCCTCTCGATCTTTGATCCAGAATTGCAAATCCTCGATATGGTCAAAGAACTCGCAAATACTCCTGCCCGCAGCCCCTAACAGATTGCCGGAAGAGCCGGCAATCACAGCAAGAGTGTTGGCTTTCATGCGCGGGCCGGATGGTGTCAGACGAAAAATTAAAAAGCCAGAACGGTCTCGCCAGACACGGACTGATTTGATATTGAGCTGAAGCGTGCCGGTGCGGTTGAGAAAAGGACCAGCTTGAAGAACCTCATTCACAAACTTTCAGTCGTCCTCTTTTTGTTCGGCGGTATCAACGCAATGCCCGCGCAGGAGACCCGTCAACCCGGTCACGACGAGAGTCTGTATGGTAAACGTTTGTCGTGTCGCAAGGTGGAAGGCGTGGGGCCGTGCATCGCCGCAGAGGTGGTGGGCGACCGCCTCTACGCCATCGGCCAAGGCAACATCTATGCGCTGGACGTCACGATGCCGGCGAAACCGAAGCTGTTGGGCCAATTGTCAGGACTCGGCACGACGCGGCAACTCGTCGTCAGGAACAACATCGCTTATGTCACCGCAAGACAGGATGGCCTGTGGCTGGTGGATGTGTCCAATCCGGCGAAGCCGTCGTTGATCAGCCACTATGACACGGTGGAGATGGCCACGGGCATCTGGGTTTCGGGCGGATTGGCTTTTATCGCCACGCGTTGCTACGGCGTCGAAATCGTGGATGTTTCCAATCCCCGTCGCGTCCGCCACGTCAGCATGCTAAAGACTGGCGAGGCGCAGTCTTGCTGGGCGAAGGACGGTCTTCTCTATATCGGGGACTGGGCGCCACGGAAACTGTTGGTTGCGGACGTGAAGAATCCGCGCCAGCCGGTCATTGTGGGCGAGGCGCTGCTGGACGGCTACGGCGACGGCGGCTGCTTGCGGGGCGGTTTTTGTTTTGCCGCCACGGGTCATCACTCCCGCGCGCGCAACAAAGAGGAGGCTGAAGGCAGAGGGCACGGCCTGGAGATTTACGACGCGTCGAAACCGGCACACCCCGCCTTTGTCTCGCGCGTGAAGTTCCCCGTCCACTACAGCATCTACAACGACATGTGGAGCGCGCGCGTGGCCGGTGAGCACTGTGTGGTGGCGGACACCAACAACGGGCTTTTCGTTGTGAACATCCGCGACATCGCCAAGCCAGCCATCGTCGCCCACGCGCAGCTTCCCTACGTGGCCGGCAGGGAGATGTTCGATCCCGTGGGCAGCGTGGCTTTGGGCGACGGCGTCATCTACGCCGCAGGCATCCACACCGGGTTATATGTGGTCTTCGCGCCGGGATTGGCCCAGCCCGTGATGCCGGAGCCAGACCAACCGCCCGCACTGCCTCCCTTGTCGGAGACAGCGGCAACGGACCCGGACTTTCGCGTTTATCGCCCGGAGGGACAGGTCTGTGCCGTCGCCATTCAAGGCGACATCGCGTGGGCGGCGTGCGGGGCGGCCGGGCTGCACGCTGTGAAGCTGGGCGAAGAACTGAAGCCAGCCGCCGTCCATCGCGCGAAAGGCGAGGTCTGCTACGTGAGCCGAACCGGCAACCGGCTTTACACCGCCGAAGGCAGGGAGGGAATGGCCATCTATGAGATCGGGCCTGACCTGCGTCTGACCGAACTGGGCCGGCTGACCGTGCCCGGCCAGGGCGTGAAGCAAGTCGTTGCACCCGCGCCCGACCGGTTCGCCATGTTCCATTGCGGCGGCCCTACCGTGCATATTGCCGACGTCTCGAACCCCGCCAAACCGAAGCTTGTCTTCAGCGACAGCCAGGTCGGATTGTTTTACGGGGACCAACTCGTGGACAAGTTATTCGACGGTCGCTACCTGACGGCCCATTGGCAGAGAAGCGGGCCGGCTTGGTATGACATTAGCGGTGTCAAACCCGTGCTGGCCGGCAACACACCCGACACGACGCTGTTCAGTTGGACCGACGGCGCGTGCGCGTTGGGCGACAAACTCCTGATCGTCAAGCGCGGCAAGTATGCCCTGCTGGACTCCAACGAACGTCGCAACGTGAGCGATCTGCCGGCCTGCGGCGTGGAAGGTCTGCGTCTTGTCGGCAGGCCGAGCGTCGGGGGGAATCTTCTTGCGCTTTCCTCGCGGCATGAGCGCCAGGTTTGGGTGCTCCACATTGCGGACATCAATAGTCCGCGCTTGCAACACCACTATTCCCTTTCCGGCAATCCCGGTGCCTGCGCTTTCTGGAACAACCGCGTTGTTATCCCGGCTGGCTACCAGGGTCTGCTCGTGGAGCGGTAAACTCATGGCTTTGGCGGACGATGAAACTGTTTCTGAATTACAGACGCATCACATGAAAACCCATGCTGACAAACACTGGTGGATGGGGCGGCGTGATTTTCTCGGTTGCGTGGCGGGTGGCGTTGGACTGGCCTGGAAACTGCCGCTCGCACAAGCTGGGAGCGGCGCCGGCGCCGGCTCGCCGGCGCAAGGACCGCTCTACTGGGCGTGGTGGGGATGGGAACCGCTCGACCATTACCGGCGTACCGGTGGCATTGTCGGCGCGGTGGACACCAACGCGCCCTGGATGCCGCAGTGGTATGAGCGGTTGCACACGGAGGAGATTGCGCGCCTCATGGCCGGCCTTGGCATCAACCTCGCCTGCACGCATTTCTTCAAGGGCTTCGGTCTCGCTCACGAGCGCGCGGAGCAGCAGCACACGGCCGGCCTTGTGAAGTTCGCCCACCGGCACGGCATCAGGGTGCTGGGCTACTGCCAGTCGCGCTCGATTTACCACGAGCAGTTCCTCGCCGAGGTGCCGGACGCGCGCGACTGGATTCAGCGCAGCGAAAAAGGCGAACTGCGCACGTGGGGCGGCGCGAAGTTCCGGTGGTCACCGTGCATCCATTGCGGCGAATTCCGCGACTACATGAAGCGCGCCATCCGCGTCGGGTTGGAAGAAGTCAAACTCGACGGCTTCCACTTCGACAACGACTACTGCGAGCCATGTTATTGCCCGCGCTGCGAGCGGGCGTTTCGCGTGTGGCTGACGAAGCGCCATCCCAGACCGCAAGAACGGTTCGGCTGCGCGTCGTTCGATGACATCAAGCTGCCCGCGACGGAAAAAGCCCCGCCGCGCGTCACCGGCCCGCTGGCGCAGGAATGGGTGCGATGGCGTTGCGAGAGCCTGGCGGAGTATCAGGGCGATCTGGCGGCGCATGCGAGGCGCATCAAGCCCGACGTGATCCTCCTTGGCAATCCCGCCTACCCGCGCGATCCCAACAGCGCCTACGCGCGCAGTGTCTGGGCGCCGCTGCTTGGCCGGCAGCTCGACCTGATGTTCGCCGAGAACGGCAACTTTCCGGGCGTCGAGGGCGATGCGCTCATTTCCCAGGTGCGCGCCTGCAAACATGCCGCGGCCGTCGGCTATCGCGTCGTTTCGACCGTTTGGAAACACAACAAGCTGACGGGCCTCAGCCTGCCGGACACTGAGGACGCCGTCGCGTTGCAAATCGCCGAGTCGTCGGCCAACGGCGCGGTGCCGGGGACGAACTGGGCGTTGCGTCCGCTCGGCGAGGGCGACCGGATGCGCGTGGAGCGGCCCGACCTGCGCGAGGCGCTCGCGAAACACCTGCGTTTTGCCCGCAGCCTCGAGCCACTCGTGACCAATGCCAAACCCGTCCGCGACATCGCGCTGCTGCACACGTTCGCCTCGACCGCGTTCGACAACCGGGAAACCGTGCCGTTGGCGCAGGGAGCGGAGGAGATTCTGATCCGCGGAGGTTTCTCATGGGAGGTGGTTTTCGGTGACAACCTCGCGCGGCTGGCGGAGTTTTCGGTGCTGGTAGTCGCCGGCCAGTCGCACCTGAGCGACGCGGAGGCGAACGCCATCCGTGCGTTCGCGAACCGTGGCGGCGTGCTGGTGCTTGTCGGCGACAACGGCCGCTTCGACGAGAACGGACGCGAGCGGCCGCGCGCTGCGTTTGACGGACTTGGCGGCGAGCACGTCGTCCGCATCGAGGCCGCGGCAGTTCGCGCGACCGTCAAGACAAACGAAGGCCGCGTGTCGCTGCCGCCGGACTGGAAGCAGGTGGCGGAGACAATCGCGCGCGCCGCTGGCGCTCGTCTCTCGGCACGCTTGCGCGGCGTGGACACCGTGACATTGAGCGCCTGCGAACTCGGCTGCAACCGGCTCGTGTTGCATCTGGTCAACTATGCCAGCGAGTCAACGAAACCGCTGGAGGTGGAACTGGGTGGACACTGGAAGACTTGCCGCACGGCGAGATGGCTGACGCCGGAAGGACCGGAGCGAAAACTTGTGGTTCGACAAGGTCCGCGCCCGACTCTGGAGGTCCCACCGCTGAAAATTTACGGCGTAGTGGTTGTGGAATAGGACGCCGCCGGCCCGTCAGTGCGACTTCGGCTGCTTGTACAATTCCAGCGCCTCGCGGAGTTGATCCATCAGTTCGCTGCCCGATTTGATGCTTCGCTGGTTCCATCCGGCGCGGTACTTCTGGTCGAGGTCCAACTGATAGATCATTAGGTGCTCGTGAAACAACCCCGCGCCGGCCACCACCTGGCCGTTCGGGTCCAGCAGGTAGCTGTCGCCGTAACCCTGCCCGGAGTCGCGCAGTCCCTCCAGCCGCGTGCCTAGCACGACGTTGTTGGCGCGCAGGAAATAGACGCCGTTCTCCACCGCCCGCGCGATGTGGTCGTTGCGCACGGTCACGTTGTGTTGAAGCGGGTCGGACACGAAGTTGAAGTGCGGCGCAAAAATCAACCGCGCGCCTTTCAATGCGAGAATGCGCGTCGGCTCGATGTAGCCGCCGTCGGAACAGATGACGATGCCGAACTTCAACCCCTTCTTCTCGAACACGGTGAATTCGCGGCCCGGCTGGAAGTAGCCTTCGTAGGGCAGCGCCTTGCTGTATCGGCCCAGCAACCGGCCGCGCTCGATCACCGCCACGGTGTTGTAGAGCTTGCCCTCGCGCAACTCGTTGAAGCCGACCAGGAGGACCGTGTCGCAGCCGGCGGTGACGTTGAGGACGCGCTTCATCTCCGGCGAGTCCGCGGCGAAAGTGTGGTCGCGCGCGTCTTTTTCCTTCGCAAAGTAACCGGTGAGGAAACATTCCGGAAACGAGACGATGTCCAGCTTCGCGTCCACCGCCTGCGCGAGGCCTTTCCGCACGGTGGCGAGGTTGGCCTCGAAATCGCCCTGGTGGCAGACGCACTGGTAGTGGCCGATCCGCACGAGACGCGGTTCGTCCTTCGCCGCCTTCGTTTCTTCCGCTGCGCACACGCTGGAGGAGGCGCCCAGAACGCAGAGGGCGATTATCGGCAAGAGTTTGAGGATGGATTGCATGGACTTGATCGCCTATCGCTTGTCGGATTCGGAAGGCTCGATGGCAAACGCTTTGACTTCGCCTTTCTCGCTGCCGATGACGACGAGCGGCGTTGCTGTCAGCTTCTGAATCTGCGCCGGCCGGCCGTTTAGTTTGCCCTCGCGGAGGATGTTGCCGCGGTTGTCGAGCGTGAACACCCCGCCGTTTTCACACGCGACGACCACGGATTTGCCGGCCACTTTCAACACGACCGGCGAGCTGGCCAATCGCTTTGACCAAAGTTTTTTGCAGCGAGAATTCAGCGCAACCACCAGGCCATTCGACAGCGCGGCGACGATCTCTTTTTTGCCGTCGCCGTCGAGGTCGCCGAGGTCGAGGTCGCGGATGTCGCGCCCGCCGTCTCTCGCGCCGGGGCCGAACTGGACGTTGTAGAGCGGCTTGCCTTGCAGGTCCCAGACCGTCACGCGGTTCCACGCGCCGGTGATTTCGCTGACGACTTCCTTCTTCCCGTTGCCGTCCAGGTCTTCGACGAAGATGTGATGACGCGTCTGGTCCATCCAGCCGCTGACGTGGGTGTAACCCGCCGGCACGCCGTAGAAACTGCGCGGCGTCGGGTCGAGCGTCCGGTTGTTGATGACGCCCAGCGACGGGCCGTCGGTGATCTTGCGCGACGCGAGCAGGTTCACGCTGCCATCGGGGCCGGGCACGAGCGCGAACTTATAGACCGTGCCCCAGAATTGCGGCAGCCGCTTCACCAGCCTGCCGTTCTCGTCGAGGATCTCCAACGTGCATGCACTGCCGACAAACGCCTGACTCTTGCCGTCCAAAAACACGCCGCTGCCAACGCCGTGGATGCCCCCGTGTCCCGGCGCGCTCTTGAACCAATATTGCTTCGCCGCGCGGAACACCGCCGGGTCCATCTCCGACACAAACGTCCACTTCCGATTGCCCGCGAGGTCGAATGCGCAGACCTTCTCGTCCTCGCAACCCGCCAGCAACAGCTTGTGCTCGGGCCACCAATGGAGTTGCCGGATTTTGCCATCGGTTTGCATCTGGCGGAGTTCCTGACCGTCGGCGCCGAGCAAGTGAATCGTTTTCCCCTCGGCGGCGCAGATCAAAGGTGGAACGCGTTCTCCGAACGCGTTCTGCGGCGTTGCGCCGACCTCGCTCGCGCTGATCGCGTTCGGAGAACGCGATTCACCAATGACGATCATGTCCGTCACGCCGCCGCCGACTTGCGCGGTGAACGTGCTCTTGAGTTCGGCCGCCTGTGCCAGTGTCGGTGGAGTGGTCTTCTTGAATTGCGCGCGCTTCGCGCTCGCTTGTTCGAACCACGCGGTGAGTTGCACTGCCAAGTCGTGCTGCGCGGCATCGGACGGCTTGATGCCCTCGATGACTGTGCGGCCTTCGGATAGCCGAAGCGTCATGCAGCCGCTCGCGCTGCCGTCGCCCTTCACGATGGAGCCATTGCTGTGCACGGCAGCGGCGTCCGCGACCGCGACAGTGAGCAACGCCGCGCCGCGCGTCACCACTTCCATCCGGCCCGCGGCAAAATCCCACTCCACGTCCACCGGCGTGTTCGCCATTAGCAATCCCGGCTCCTTGCCGGTTTGTGTCAGACCCTTGCCGAACAAGTGATCCTCGGCGAGCAACACCAGATCGCCTTGGGTGCCTTCCCACTCGCCGGCGATGGCGGCCGCCTTTTGCGGCAGCGCGAGCGCAGCGGCGTTGTCCGCGAGTCGCAGACATTGTAGCGCCGGCATCCCTGCCGGCGTAGTTCCGCCGCGGCCGCCGCCGCCGGCAGGAATGCCGGCGCTACACCCCAGCAACGCGAAGAAAATCCCATGCCGGCCCTTCTGGACCGCGCCGTTCCATACCTGCGTCATGATGCTGCCGCCCGTTGTCCGGTCGAACACGTCCGCCGGCAGCACCACCGCGCCCGGCCGGCGCAGCGTGTTTTGTGCCGCGTCGAAACGAAAACCTCCGCCCTGGTTCTCCCACTTGAACTGCACCTCCATGTTCTCGCTGTCGGCGCGGAACGTGAGATCGTCCACGACGAGCGCGTAGCGGCCGGTGCGTTGCGCGAGCGTGCGCCGCCAGTTGCAGAACGCCGCCTTCGGCACTTCACCGACGCAAACCGCCGTCTGGCCGATGACGTCGCGGCAGCGCAGCGCGCCGTCCATCGCGACCTGCGGCTCGACCATGCCGTCGGCCTTCGTGAGCACCTGGTTCAGGTAACCTTGCAGGATCGTCTGGCCGGCCAGCCGCAGTTCGAGGATGGCGAAACAATGGTAGGGATTCCGCGACGCGCCGTTGAAGCCGTCAATGAGGATGAAATCGCCGCCCGCGTCCGTCGCGGTGCGGAAGCTGGCGTTCTCGAATGACTCCTCCAGCGGGAAACCGTTGCCGCGCGCGAGCCATTGCGGTTTTGGCAGCGACCAGACCGTCCACTTGCCGACGAGGTCGGCCGGCTGCGACGGCTTCAGTTGTTCGTCGGGCCAGAACGACTGGCCAAGCCGGAAGACGCTCGTGTTTACGCCGGTGCGCTCGCGATACGCCAGCCAGCGGCCGTCCTGCGTGAGATAGGCGGCCTTGTGCAGATAGTCGAGCGCCGCCGAACTGAGCGCCCAGTCCGGCACGCGGCCGGAGATCAGGAGTTCCTGGCCGCGCAACAACGTCGCCGCGACGCCGTTGTGCATCGGCACGCGCTCGCCGCTGAGCAGCATGTAGGTGAAAACCGGCGCAACGCCCGTGCAATACCAGAACAGATTGTCATTCTCGCCGTTGACCCACGCGTGTTCGCGCAGCGGCGCGAAATGAAACTGCGAGCCGCGCACGCATTGCGCCCAGACCGGGTCCGGGTAGTCGCGCTGGAAATAGCGGCCGAGGCAGTAGAGCGAGATGGCCGACCATTGGCCGTGACGCGAGCCGACCGCCGACGCGGGCCGCGTCAACCGATAGAGGCCCTCGTCCTTGCGGTGGTCGAGTTGCCGCGCAAAGGCGTTGGTCACCTTCAGCCGCTCCTCGTCGCTGAACACCGGGCTTTCCTCGATGAGGTCCCAGAACAGGACCATGAGGTGCGCGGCGTAATGATAGGGGCCGGCGAGCGGGTCGTCCTTGTTCTCGATCAGCTCGCCATCCGTCTCGGTGATCTCCTTGAACGCCTGCTTGTCGGGGAACGCGAGCCGCAACGCCTCGCGCGCGTGGAACGCGTCGCCGGTCATGTAGTAGGCCGCCATGCGCTTGCTGATGCTGTTCCAGCCGAAGTAGCCGACGGAGCCGTAACCCTTCGACGCCTCCCATGTCTCCATCTCGCGTACATCGCGCGGTACGACGATGCCGTCGCCGAGTTTGATCTCCATGAGCCAGCCGACGGAAAGGGACGTCGAGCGCGGAGCGTTGGAGTGCTGGAGCGTGGCGATGAACGCGTCGGTCGCCGCATCCACGCCCTTCGCATCGCTGCCGCCGACGAGGATGACGTTGTGGCCGCCGCCGAATGGATTGTGAATCGTGCGCACTTCACAGCCGCCCGGGCCGGGATAACGCAAGTCGGTCAGCAGGAAATAGCGGTTGTAGAGTTCGCTGATCGTCGCGTTGGTTGAACGGTTGCCGAGTACGATCAAACTGTCCTTGATCGGCACGGCGGCCTCTGGGTTGTCGTCGCAGATTACCGGCACCCGGCAGCCGGTCAACTTCTCGATGGCCGTTTGCAAGCGCGCTGCCTGGGCTTTGTAGATGTCCGATGCCGGCGCGACGATGCGGATGGCCGGCTTGCCGTCGCGGACGAGGTGCGTCGTCAGATGCAGGTCCTTGAGCTTCGTATATTGCAACGGCACGGGCGGTGGGGGCGGCAGCGGCGGCTGCACACCCGCCACAAGCCGTACACTACCGATGAACACCTTGGGCGTCGGCTGGCGATGCGAGTAGAGATAAATCATCGCGGCTGTCGTGTCCGGCGGTGCCAGACCGCGGAGGGTGATCTCATTGTATTCGTCCGCGTTCTGCGCGACGAGATAGGTCTGCTCGAATTTTTGCGATGGCAGGAACCGCAACTGTACCGCGGCGACGTCGCCCGACGCGCCCTTGACCGCGCGAACCCGCACCCGCACCTCGTAGCCAACGTTGGGTTTTACCGGCACGGTTTGCGTGATCCCAACCTCGGCTTCCGGGTCGCCGTCTTCGAGGAGCGCCGCCTTGCCTCCGCGGCCATCGTCCACCACCGAGACGCGCTGGTTGATGCCACGCCCGCCGTAGAGCGACCAGCCGAGCGGCACGCCGTTCGCACCTGCACCTTCGGTGAACGTGGCATTCTTCAACGGCACTTCTGTCTCGGCGGCAAGCGCAGCGGAGGCAACGAGGGCAAGCCATGTCGCGGTTTTCATAATCGTGGAGATGCGGTGTCGCAGAAACGTCGCGCGCGTCAGATAAAGTTCACCAGGATTTTCAAAATTCCCTTGTCCACCGTGCCGAATCGCTCGATGAGGTCGCGCCGCACCATCTCCACGTCAGGCGCCGGGGCATAATCCCACACGAGCCGGTATTTTCCCATCCGTCGGCCTACGATGAAGGACTCGCGGTCGGAGGGATTCATGTTCAGGAAACGGTCAATCGGCTCAAGCATCCGTTGCCTGTCGTCGGGCATTTTGCCGGCCACGTCCTCCAGGAGGTTCATGATGTGATCGCTTTGCACGGTGCTCGTGATGCCGTTCAGGTGTTCGAGGAGAGTTCTGATTTCGCGGACTTTCTCCTCTTCGGTGAGCGGCGTCCATTGTCCCTCCGTCATCATGCGATGGAGGGGCGTGCCCGGCACCGGAATCGTGCTCCGCATCCGGATGAAGGTTGGATTGACGGCCGTGAGCACCGCCGCCGACTCGACGGCGTGCACTGCGGACAGCTCCCGCCCGCCGAGGCCCGGCATGAAATATTCCGAGAGTTCGATTCCGGCCGCCATGACGTTGCGGCCCGACCGGATTTGTTCCTCCTGCGTGACGCCTTTGTGGAAGAGGGTGAGAATGGCGTTGGAGCCGGATTCCATGCCGGTGTGGATTCGGTTGAGGCCGGCGGCCCGCAGCGCCTTCAACTCGTCTGGCGACTTGCGGCTGATGGTCTTGGACCGCGCATAGGAGGTGATCCGCGTGATGGTGGGAAACGCAGCCCGCAGATGGCTCAGTATGTCCACCAACTGCCCGGTGCGCAGCACCAGCGCGTCGGCGTCTTGCAAAAAGACATTTTGCAGTCCGTGGCACATCCAGAAGGCCATTTGCCGCGCGCACTCGCCGTCCACCTCGCCGTCGCCGTCCAGGCTCGTGACGGCGTCAATCACTGCGACACGGTCTACGCCGGCATGGCTCGGGACATTTATGCGTTGGCGGATCTTGTCTGCAACGGAGGCCATCGCGTCTATGTCCCGCTTGATTTCATCAACCTTCCGGATCGAAAACCCTTCCTCTTTATAGACAGGACAGAACGCGCACTTGTTCCAGTGGCAGTTGCGGGTGAGCCTGAGCAGGATGCTGGTGGCTTCGCTGGGTGGCCGAATCGGGCCGGTTTCAAAAGTGATCATTACTTCAATTCTGTTTTGTCTGCCCGCATCGGCTCGTACGTCGTTACAACATCATGCCGCGGTCACCGGATTTTCTGGTCCGGCAGTTCCTTCTTGATGCCGGCGTCCAGCGGCATTTTGTCCGTCGCCGGCACGAGGCCGGTGTCGCGCATCAGCCGCGCCAGTTCGGCTTGGAGTTCCGCCACCTTGCCCGCGTATCGCGGATCGGCGATGAGGTTGCGGTCCTCGTCGGGATCGTTCTTCAGGTTGTAAAGCTCCGCCATGTGACGGTCCTTGCCGCTGTCGCCGTGCGGGTAGTGAATGTATTTCCACTCGTCGGTGCGGACGGCGCGGACGTTTGGCGTGTAGGGGAATTGTTGCTCGTAGTTGTATTCGTAGAACCACGCCTTGCGCCAGGCCGGGTCGCCTTCGCGGACCAGTTTCACCCACGAGCGGCCGTGAATGTTCGGGAGCGGCGGCGCGCCGCAGAGTTCGAGCAGGCTTGGCGCGATGTCCAACGTGAGCGCCTGCTGCGCGACGACCTTGCCTTTCGGCAGGCCCGGATACCTCACGAGCAGCGGGATGCGGGCC
>Ga0209083_1000525_pt1 | contig 56016 bp, 56 predicted proteins | sample AM7aDNAmetaG_FD_184132 | JGI IMG/M metagenome (GOLD analysis project Ga0209083, IMG submission 184132) | Freshwater microbial communities from Finland to study Microbial Dark Matter (Phase II) - AM7a DNA metaG (SPAdes) (version 3) | ecosystem: Environmental > Aquatic > Freshwater > Lake ...
CCATAGGTGCATTATTATACGCGTTTAAATGATTGGTTGGCATACATTTCTGCAAAAGGTATGTGAAGCATAGAGAAATCTTGATATACAGCATTTTCATCTTAAAAATATACCTAAAACAGACATTTCGTTAAACCTTCAGGTTAACCGAATAACCTGTGCTATCATACCCACTACCAAGTAACTCTTTGATGTTGAAAATGCTGTATTTGATGTTGAAAACGCTGTAGCTGATGAAAGACTACTTGCTAATATTGGTCAGCACAATACTGGTCAATAATTTCGTGCTGGTCAAGTTTTTAGGTCTATGCCCTTTCATGGGCGTGTCGAGGAAGCTGGAAACTGCGATGGGCATGGGTTTGGCAACAACCTTTGTGCTGACCTTGTCCGCAGTGTCGAGTTATTTAGTTGAAACCTACCTATTGGTCCCTCTGGGATTGGAATATCTTCGTGTCATCACCTTCATCGTTGTCATTGCCGTGGTTGTGCAGTTTACCGAATTGGTGGTGCATAAAACCAGTCCTTTGCTCTACCAAGTATTAGGCATTTATCTTCCCCTGATTACCACCAATTGCGCAGTGTTGGGAGTGGCACTGTTAAATGCTCAAGACCGTCACGGGTTAATTGAATCATTTTTATACGGATTCGGTGCGGCTGTAGGCTTTACGCTGGTATTGGTGTGTTTTGCAGCCGTCCGCGAACGGGTGGAGGTGGCGGATGTACCCAAACCATTTAAAGGCAGTTCCATCGCTTTGATTACCGCCGGTTTGATTTCCCTGGCTTTTATGGGTTTCTCGGGTCTAGTCTAGGGCTGAGGTGATTTCTGATGTTAGCATTTTTTGTATTATGTGCAATATTCGCTTTTTTTGGCTTGGTTCTAGGCTATTCCTCCATTCGTTTTAGAGTGGTAGGTGATCCTTTAGTTGATAAAATTGACGCGATTCTGCCGCAAAGCCAGTGTGGGCAGTGTAATTATCCTGGATGCCGACCTTATGCCGCAGCGATTGCGAAAGGAGAAGCCGATATTAACCAATGCCCACCGGGTGGCGAGGATGGGGTGAAGTTGCTCGCCGATTTGTTAGGGCTTGAAGCGAAACCCTTAAACCCGGAACTAGGGATAGTAAAACCCAAGCGCATAGCCGTCATTGATGAAGAAAAATGCATCGGGTGTACGCTATGTATTCAGGCATGCCCAGTTGATGCCATACTCGGAGCGCCTAAATTCATGCATACTGTCATACAATCGGAATGCACCGGTTGCGATTTGTGCTTGCCGCCCTGTCCCGTGGATTGCATCGTTATGGAACCTATATGATGGGGCTTTCTTTCTCAGGGATCACCTCATGTTAAGGCCCTGGCCGTTTAACGGTGGGGTTCATCTAGAAGGCCATAAGCAGGAATCTAATTTTGCACCTTTAATAATTCCTCCATTGCCCAAGACGTTGATTTATCCGTTGCCACAACTTAATAGTGGAAACGGTAACATTCTAGTTGCGTCGGGTGATCGGGTGTTAAAGGGTCAAGCCATTGTTGTCTCTGATAATCCTATGCTTCCTCCAGTCCATGCTGCGAGTTCTGGCTGGGTGAGATGCATCGAACAACGGCCATTGCCGCATCTTTCCGGCTTGACGGGTGATTGTGCCGTCATTGATGTAGACGGATTGGATGAATCCGTCGAATTTCAGGGTTTCCCCAATTATGCCGAGGTGGAACAGGCTGGCTTGTGTGCTAGGATTCACGCGGCCGGCATTGTCGGATTAGGCGGGGCGGCTTTTCCTACCATGGTCAAGTTGAAACCTCCCAAGCACCTTAAGGTTGAAACTTTGGTGTTAAATGGCGCGGAATGCGAGCCGTACATCACCTGTGATGACAGCCTGTCACGTCATTTCCCCCATGCCGTGTTGGGCGGTGCCAAGATACTGATGCACATACTCGGGGTTGCCTGCTGTTTGTTGGCTGTAGAGGAAGATATGCCGCAGGCCATAGCCGCGTTGGAAAAGGCCAAATCGGAAGGCGATTATAGGCAAATTGAAATCGTGCCAGTGCCGGTAATTTACCCTATGGGTGGGGAGCGGCAATTGATCCAAGCCCTGACAGGGAAGGAAGTTCCGACCGATGGCCTTCCTGCCGAGGTCGGAGTGGTTTGCCAGAATGTTGCGACGGCGGCAGCGGTCTACCAAGCCATCACCACGGGCGAGCCGTTGATTTCGCGTATTGTCACCGTCACAGGTCAAGGCGTTCGCAGACCCCAAAATCTGCTAGTGCGAATAGGCACCCCGATTGCCGAGTTGGTGGAACAATGTGGCGGGTACACAGATTCCGCAGAACGCTTGATTCTGGGTGGGCCGATGATGGGCATTGCGTTGCCTACGGACGATATACCCATTACTAAAGCCGCCAATTGCATACTTGTGGCAGGACGGGACGAGGTAGTCGGCGTAAAGCATTCGATGCCTTGCATTCGTTGTGGCGCTTGCGCGACGGCATGCCCGGTCAACCTACTGCCGCAACAATTATACTGGCACTCACGCGCCGATAGCCTGGATCGGGTGATGGCTTACCATTTACCTGATTGCATCGAGTGTGGATGTTGCGATGTGGTCTGCCCTAGCCACATCCCTTTGGTGCAGCATTTCCGGTCAGCCAAAAGCAAAGTTGCCGCAAAAGAACAGGAACGGTTGAAGGCCGGTCATGCTAGGTTTCGTTATGAGGCTAGGCAAGAGCGCAAGCAACGGGAGCAATTGGAAAAGGCTGAGAGTGCAAAAAGGAAGAAAGAGTTGTTGGCTACAGCGTTTTTAACATCGAATAATGCTTGTTGACTTAGTATAATTTTGCAAAGCAATTCACACAATTGATGGTTTGCTTGAGTGTCCTTTATTATTTTTCTTTGTTAAGATAAAAACGCTGTATATAGCGACCATTCATGTTCCGGCATTCCCTGCCGGAACGACGAAGGAAACCTGTGTCAACAGCATTGGCGCTTCCAGGGGGAGTGAACGGTTACCCAAGCCTTGGCTCACTCTGCCAATAAGTTAAGGCAAAAGCTGTAGCCCGGATGTAGCCGCTTTGCGGCGTAATCCGGGATGTTCGTGGCTCGGAAACCCGTATTCCGCTTCGCTTCATACGGGCTACAATTCTTAACTTAATGGTAGTGAAGCCCTGGCTCTAGTCGATAAGGCAATTTCCAAGAACGTTTACCCCCTTTTGCAAAAGGAGGGGGTAGAATGATTTTTTGAAATCGCCTAACACAAGTTTCACCGAGCAAGAAAAACCGTCATTCCGGCAGGGATTGCCGGAATCCAGTCCACAGGGATGTGAAACTGCGGATTGGCAATTCTTCTTGATCGACCGTTGTGCCACCGAAATATCACCATCCATGGCTTCTGGATTCCGGCAATCCCTGCCGGAATGACGAGCTTTTGACACTTGTGTATAACGACGAGAGTTGGAACTTGAGAACCAACGTAAACCAATCAACCAAATAAATGCGCTTCCCTACAGCCCCCTCGCCCCATCTAGCCCCATCAAACAGTGTCAGCCGGATCATGTTGACAGTGATGGGGGCACTGATTCCGGGAATCATCGCTTTGGTTTGGCAATTTGGGCCAGGTGTGCTGGTGCAGATTGCCATCGCTTTAGTTGCAGCTTTGACTGCCGAAGCGATGGTGTTATTACTGCGCAAGCGTCTGGTTTTGCCAGCGCTAATGGATGGCAGTGCTGCCGTGACCGCTTTGCTGCTGGCAGTTTCACTGCCGCCGTTGACGCCATGGTGGATGACAGCTTTTGGAACCCAGTTTGCGATAGTAATTGGCAAACAACTTTACGGTGGACTTGGGTTTAATCCTTTCAACCCAGCCATGGTTGGTTATGCGGTGTTGCTGATTTCCTTTCCCCGTCAGATGACCGCTTGGTTGCCACCCGTGGATTTGTCAGGCTTCAGTTTAAGCTTTGCCGATGTGGCCTCTGTGATTTTTCAACAAGAATCCTCTTTGGCATACGATGGGTTAAGCCAAGCCACCCCACTGGACCTATTGAAAACGCAACTGGGCTTGCAAACCCATTTGGATGAAATCCAGTCCGCAGGGGTATTTGGCGGCTTGTCAGGTAAGGGTTGGCAGTGGGTGAATTTTTGGTTTTTGGCGGGAGGGCTGTGGCTATTATGGCGTGGCATTATTGACTGGAGAATACCTTTGAGCTTTTTGGGTAGCCTGTACCTGATCAATATGTTTTTCTTTTTGTACGATTCATCCATCTACCCGAACCCCTTATTCCATTGGTTTAGCGGTGCGACTATGCTGGGTGCGTTTTTCATTGCCACCGACCCGGTCAGTGCATCGACCACGCCACGCGGAAGACTGATTTATGGCGCATTGATTGGAATTCTTGTTTTTGTGATCCGCAGTTGGGGAGGCTATCCAGACGGCGTGGCTTTTGCTGTGTTATTGATGAATTTTGCCGCACCGACCCTAGACCATTACACCCGTCCCCGCGTAGTTGGGCATAGACGATGAACCCTACCCTTAAAACCATGGTCTCCGCTGCAGCCATACTTGGCCTATTTTCGGTGTTAGGCATGGGTTTGGTGACATGGGTGCATGATAGTACGGCGGCGCGTATTGAGGAGAACCAGCGCCAGACACTACTGCACAGTTTGCAGAATCTGATACCCGCTGACCACTATGACAACGACCTGCTTGCCGATGCGGTGCAGATCAGTTTGTCGGAACGGGGGTTGAAGCCGGTGACGGTGTATCGGGCGCGAAAGTCCGGCAAGCCATTTGCAGCGGTGTTTTCGACGGTTGCCCCAGATGGCTATAGTGGCGAAATACGCTTGTTAGTCGCGGTCAAGGCCGACGGTAGCTTGGCTGGAGTTAGGGTTCTAGAGCATAAGGAAACACCCGGTTTGGGCGATCTGATTGACGAAAGCAAATCCCGGTGGATTTTGGGCTTTGATGGGCTTTCTTTGGGCAACCCTCCTGAAAAGCAGTGGAAGGTCAAGCGGGATGGAGGTTCGTTTGACCAGTTCACCGGGGCAACGGTGACGCCTAGGGCGGTGGTGGAGGCGGTTAAGAATATATTGTCATTTTTTAAAGCTAATCAGGAAAAGGTGTTTTTTGAACAAAAGCAAAGCGGAGATATGTTTTTTTAGAAATGAAGTGAAATAATAAAGTCAATAATTTTTTCTTTACATAAAAGAAAATTTTTCGTATAAATTGGACCATGATTAATCATTTGAAAAATTTTCTGGATGGCGTAAGTAATGTTCTGGCTCTGTGGCCGGACGAGGATTATGTGCGTCCGCAACGTGGCGATTGTTTGACGGACTATGATTATTTGCGTACAGATATGGGACAGGTCGCCAAAGATATGCGCAAGGCACTGAAAAAGCAGAAGCATGGCCAAACAGACGACCGCAAATCTGCGTGAACGAGGCAGAGAACTCACGGTTCAGCAGCACGATACTGATTCTCACCTTATTCCCGTCGCTCAGCTTGAGCGTCTTCATGAGTTTCGTCCTGACCTAGTTGATTGGGTTATACAACAAACCGGCCTTGGTCATCGTTCAGCCCGCATAGTCATTAATTCTCAGTTTGGCTGACCGACGCATCTACCGAACGGACGGAGGAGCGTCAAAACCGAGTCGGTTTCGACGGAGTATCGTATCTTCGGGCGCAGCCTCCAAGACCGACTCGGTTTTTCACCCAAAGGGCTGAACGATGACCAAGGCCAACAAACCCAAGCTAACGCAGAACATCGAATTAGCTCATAGACCAGTTGACTTGGAGCCATACCACAAAATCGCTTACGACGGCTTATGGAAAAACAACCAAGCCTTGGTTGCATTGCTCGGCCTGTGTCCTCTGTTGGCGGTTAGCAATTCGGTGGTCAACAGCTTGGGGCTAGGTTTGGCGACGACGTTTGCCTTGGTCTTTTCCAATACGATGGTTTCGCTGATCCGCAACCTCGTCAGTCATGAAGTGCGTTTGCCGGTGTTCGTGCTGGTGATTGCATCCAATGTCACCATCATTGATTTGTTGATGAATGCTTTTTTTCATGACTTGCATAAAATACTTGGAATTTTTATCCCGCTGATTGTCACCAATTGCGCCATCATAGGCCGCGCCGAAGCCTTTGCCTCCAAGAATACGGTGGACAAGGCCTTGGCGGATGGGTTTTTCGTCGGACTAGGGTTTACCTTGGCATTGGTGGCTTTGGGTACGATACGTGAGTTGATCGGTACCGGAACACTGTTTGGCCGGGCGGATTTGATGTTTGGCGACATTGCCAAGCATTGGTCTATTGAAGTGTTTCACGATTATGGCGGTTTCCTGCTCGCCATCTTGCCACCCGGTGCGTTTATTGGCTTGGGGTTGATGATTGCCGTTAAAAATGTGATTGATGCAAGAGGCAAGTGACCCGTTTTGGTGTCAGCAATTCTCATTTTGGCAAAGATTGTAAAGGCGGGTTTTGAACCCGCCCCTACGGGTCAGGTTTGTGGGATAATTCCCGTCATTCAATGACTTTCCCCCAAACACAGCCATGAGCGAACAACGCAAAATCCTCGTCACCAGCGCATTGCCCTATGCCAATGGTCCCATCCATTTAGGCCATCTGGTCGAATACATCCAAACCGATATCTGGGTGCGCTTTCAGAAAATGCGCGGGCATGAGTGCCATTATGTCTGCGCCGACGACACTCACGGCACACCCATCATGCTGCGGGCGGAGAAGGAAGGCATAACCCCGGAGGAATTGATCGCCCGTGTCCATGGCGAGCATTACCGGGATTTTCGGGGTTTCCATGTCGAATTTGATAATTACGATACGACCCATTCCGAGGAAACCCGCCATTATGCCGAGACGATTTATCAACGCTTGAAGGAACGCGGTCTGATAGAGTCCCGCGCCATCGAGCAATATTACGATCCAGTCAAGGAAATGTTCTTGCCGGATCGCTTCATCAAAGGCGAATGCCCCAAATGCCACGCCCAAGACCAGTACGGCGATTCTTGCGAAGCTTGCGGCACGACGTATACCCCGACCGATTTGATTAACCCTTATTCGGCGGTTTCCGGCGCGGCCCCGGTGCGCAAGGAATCGGTGCATTATTTCTTCAAATTGTCCGATCCGGTTTGCCAGCAATTCCTTCGCGAATGGACTACTGGGCAAAGAACGGAGCATCCACCGCTACAACCTGAAGCCGCCAATAAAATGCAAGAATGGCTAGGTTCCGAGAGTGATAACCGCTTGTCTGATTGGGATATTTCCCGTGACGCGCCGTATTTTGGCTTTGAGATTCCCGATGCACCGGGCAAGTATTTCTATGTCTGGCTGGATGCGCCGATTGGGTATATGGGCAGTTTCCAAAACCTATGTGATAACAAATTAACCGATCTAACAGCGGGAGATCGGTTGATTTTTAATGATTATTGGAGCAAAGACTCGAAAACCGAGCTTTACCATTTCATCGGCAAAGACATCCTCTATTTCCATGCTTTGTTTTGGCCTGCGATGCTGGAACATTCCGACTTCCGTACCCCGACGAAGGTTTTCGCCCATGGTTTCTTGACCGTCAACGGTGAAAAGATGTCCAAATCCCGTGGCACGTTCATCACGGCGGATAGTTATCTAAAACAAGGATTAAATCCCGAGTGGCTACGATATTACTACGCATGCAAGCTGAATGGGACGATGGAGGATATCGACCTGAATCTGGAAGATTTTGTTGCGAGGGTGAATAGTGATTTGGTGGGGAAATATGTAAATATTGCTGCGAGAACAGCCAATTTCATAACTAAGCAATTCGATGGAAGGCTTTCCTCATTTGATTTGAATGAGCAAGAAAGGTCTGAGTTAGACGTATATAACAAACACGTTAAACAGGATGAAATTGATTGGGAGGCTAATTCACTTGAAGACGATTATAGAATTTTACCTAGAAGGTTGGAAGGTGGAGGAGATAAAGGAGCAATATACAATCCAAGTAACATGGTGGCTAGATTTATATGGGCGAGAAAACGTATTGAGCTATTATACGAGGCTAGGGACTTCTCAAAAGCTATTCGTGCAATACAGGAACTCTGCGATTTGGCTAATCAGTATGTAGCAACAATGGAGCCATGGAAACTGGCAAAACAAGAAGGACAATCTGAAAAGCTTCATGAGGTTTGTACCGTCAGCTTGAATTTATTCAGACTCCTGACACTTTATTTGAAGCCTGTGATACCGCGTTTAGCCAAGCAAGCAGAGGATTTTCTCAATATCCCATCACTTCAATGGTCTGATGCGGAAAAGATATTGAGCAGACACTCAATAAATCCCTACCAACACCTAATGACCCGCATTGAACCCAGACAAATCCAAGCCCTAGTCGAAGCCAATAAACCAACACTGCAAGCGACAGAACAACCGGAACCCCATTCCGAACAGCGCCATGCCGAGCATCAGCAACATGCCATTCAACCTATAGCCGATACCATCGGCATTGAAGAGTTTGGCAAAATCGACCTGCGCATCGCCCGTATCGTTAAAGCCGAACAGGTCGAAAAGGCAGACAAGCTATTAAAACTGACTCTGGACATTGGCGAAGAACAGCCACGCACAGTTTTCGCTGGCATCAAATCGGCTTATGAGCCCGCGCAATTGGAAGGCAAGCTGACGGTGATGGTCGCCAACCTCGCCCCGCGCAAGATGAAATTCGGGTTGTCCGAAGGCATGGTGTTGGCGGCGAGCGACGAGCGCGGGGGGCCGTTTGTATTGTTTCCCGACCAAGGGGCAATGCCGGGTATGCGGATTAAGTAAATAAACGATAAGGTCGAGTTAAATATCCAGCCCTGCTTCAGACTGACTGCGAAATGACAAGGCCAAAAGAAAAGTGTCACGCAACGACGCAAAGGCGCAACGTGTAAGGTGATTTACAATAATGAATCTACCAAAAGCTTTGTCCACGAACACGAAAAGCACGAACAAGACTTGCTTTTGTTCGTGTTTTTCGTGCCTTTCGTGGACTGTATTTTTTGCCTACGGATCAGATTTTGATGGGATGTTCTTTTCATTGAAATCACCTAAGGCTCTTTACGTTGTTCCTTTGCGTCGTTGCGTGAGCCATCTTTTTTCTTTGTAATGGTGAAGTATTCCGTAAAGGCTAACTGGTACGATTGCTCAGAGCCAAGGACAAGCTTATTCGTAAGCGTTCACTCCCCCCTGCCTTTTCCTGGGAACGCGGCCATCTTGGCCGCCATTTCAGCGGGCGAGACGCCCGCGCTCCCAGGGGGGAGTGAACGCTTACGCTTATTCCACCCCTCTTAACAACTCATCCAGCCAGCTTGTTGGCAGTATGCGTTTGAGGTAGCCAAACAAATAAGTAGGGAATGTGACGTAATACCGCGCTTGAGGCCGTTTGGATTCCAGTGCGTGGATGACCCGCTTCAAGACCGCTTCCGGGCCTTCGGTAAACGGCGTGGCCGGACCTTGTTTCAACAGCCGTGCTTCCATAGCTTGGTAGCGTTTGCGGTGGAAGCTGGTTTCCGGGTTGATGTTCTTCTGGTATAGCACGAAGGCATTGTCGCGGAAGCGGCTCCTGATCGGGCCGGGTTCGACCAGCGAGACATAAACCCCACTGCCGGCCAACTCCAACCTAAGCGTGTCGGCGAAGCCTTCCAGCGCGTATTTGCTGGCGTTGTAGGCACCCCGGTACGGCATGGCGGCGAAGCCCAAAATTGAGCTGTTGATGATAATCCGGCCTTCGCCTAGCCTACGCATCACGGGTAGAACCAAGTTGGTCAGTTCCAAGGTTCCGAAGACATTGGTTTCAAACTGTTCGCGCACCACCTCCCGCTGCAAGTCTTCCACTGCACCCGGTTGGCCGAAACCGGCGTTGTTGAACAGCCCGTAAAGCTTGCCGCCGGTGGCATCTAGCACCGCATCCAAAGCATGACGGATAGAGGCGGAATTCGATATATCCAACTGGAAAGCCTCAAAGCCTTGTTCTTTTAACCGCTCCACGTCTTCCTGTTTGCGGGCCGTGGGAAACACCCGGTAGCCGTGCTCTTTCAAACCCTCAGCGCAGCACAAACCAATGCCGGAGGAGCAGCCAGTAATCAATACCGATTTGATGCTCATACCAATATACAGCGTTTTTAACTATATGCTTGACCTATAGACATATGCGTCTTCAATGAAGACACCATTGATGGAGTTGCGTGAAAATCTAATGCCCGAAATGCCGATGCCAGTTCCTATTAACCGCAGCAATTGAACTATTTGGTGATCGACTCCAGTAACACTGATGTCATTCAAAGAAAGCACGGATTCCTCTTCATCGGCCTGCTGGTTTGCGGAAACAACTCGCTTATAGAAGTTTCTTGGGCCTTCAGATGCCACGAGTGTGGAGGCGATAATTAACTTCCAAAGTCTTTCTTCTTGGAAAAACAACCAAAAAGCACTCTTAACCTCTGATTTATCCACATCAAGTCGCTCTACTAATTTAGCACCCGCTTTGATCATTTGCTCTGACAGCATATCTGTTACCAATATGTCTTTAGCCATGCCAGCACTCCTGAGTTTTCGTCCGTAATCGCGTTGAAAAGATCATTTGCCTTTGTTTGTTCGATGCTACATTCATATCTGGCTGATTCTGACCAATCCTTTGCAGTTGCCCAGCTTACCTTGAACTCGTCGTCCATTTGTTCTAGCTCTTGCCTAAGACCTGCAACACCGAGCAGTTGTGTCAAATCGTGAGAATAACTGTCTTGTGCCAATTTTTTGTTCGGGAAATCATATTGATTGACTTGCTTTGCGATGCAAGCTTTTAATGCACACTCTATAGCATACCCTGCCAAGTAGTAGGCTCCATGAAAATTACCAGAAGTTAGCAAAACTGCTGCTTCTGATATTCTAATGTCCACAAGTTTTTCTAAGTCCGCTTTATTCATCTCTTGACCTGATTAGCAAGATCTTTCCGCTAAACTCAAAACACCGCCGGAACCTTGGCTCCATGGATGGCATGGATTGGTGGCATCCCTGCAATCTGGATTCCGGCGATCCATGCCGGAATGACGGCTTTGTCAACATCATAGTATATTACACCACCCCAACCACCCCCCTCTGCCCCAGATCAAGAAGTATATCAGAACCATACTTCAAGATCGGTTCTGGGTCGGTCACACCAAGTTCTTGCGCGATTTGCAACAGGCATTCCTGGGCGAGTGTCGCGCCTTCAGTTTGCAGGATTTGCAGCAGGCGGAAAGTCGGCGGGTTCACTTCCATAAAGCGCACCTCGTCTTCCCTGTTGCGGTAGGCAACTACGCAGGTGGTTTCGGCGGGTGCTTCCCACGGCTGGTAGTCTTTGCCTATCCGCTGCACAGGGAAGCGGTAGGCCAAGGGCCAAGCCACCTCGGACAGGCTTATGCTGCATTGCAACGGGTTTTCTTCGAGTTGCGGGCTTGCCAAAGGGGCTTCCCCTTCGGCAATGGATAAAGCCAGTTCCACCCATTCGTAATGGGCCAGTTCCAGCAGAAACGGCGGGTCTTCAGGGTGGCCGACACGCTCATTACTCAAAAAAGCCAGGAACTCTTCGGGAAATCCGGAGAAATAAGGCGTGGTGCTGCGATGGTGGGCGAAGAAGTCTTGCATCAACTCCAGCCAATGCGCCTCGTCCAGAAGTTCCTTCAACACAGGGAAACCGCTGCCGATGAAGTTCATCATGTTGTTGAAGAATAACTCGCGGTACATGGCGACCCGCTCGGGCTTGAGTCCCGGCGGTGCGGGGTTGTGTCCGGGGTCGCGGATGTGGGCGGCAAAGGCGTATTGGATTTGCTGGAAGTTTGGTTTAGCCATGTTGAAACTTCGGGTTGTTTTGGATGCTGCGGATGGTCTCCACTTCCTGCATTAATTCAGCCAAAGGCGGGATGTTGAAGTCACGTTCAAGCAGCGTGGGGAAAACGCCAAAACGGTCATAGGCACTATCCAACAACTTCCAGACCGGGTCGATGATGGTTGCGCCGTGGGTGTCCACTAGGAAATCCGCTGCTTCCACATAATGGCCGGCGATATGGGCGTAAACGATACGCTCACCGGGTATGGCACACAGAAAGGCATTAGCGTCGTAGCCGTGGTTGACGCTATTGACGTGAATGTTGTTGATGTCGATCAACAAGCCGCAGTCGGCCTCTTGTAGCACGGCATTGAGGAAGTCAATCTCTTGCATTTCTTTGCCGGGTGCGGCGTAGTAGGAAATGTTTTCAATGGCGATGCGTTGTTCCAAAATATCCTGGACCCGGCGGATGCGCGATGCCACATAATCCACCGCCTCACTTGTGAAGGGAATAGGCATCAGGTCGTAGAGCAAGCCGTCGTCACCGCAGTAGCTTAGATGTTCACTATACAAACGGATTTGATGCTCGCTTAGGAAGGCTTTTAGTTCAAGGAGAAAATCCTCATCCAATGGGGCAGGTCCACCCAGTGAAAGGGATAGTCCGTGGCAGACAAAGGGAAAGCGTTCGGTCAAGGCGCGGAATTGTTTGCCGAGCCGACCGCCGAAGCGCATCCAGTTTTCTGGTGCGACTTCGTAGAAATCAACGTCCGGCGGTGTGCGCAGCACCTCTTCGGCGAAGTCGCGCCTAAGGCCAAGGCCAGTGCCTTGGGCGAAGAAATTGGGTGGGTTCATTTGGCGAGATAATCAATCAGGCCGGTAAAGACCGGCCTGATTCGGTTGAGTTACTTTGTCGCGGGGGCTGCGGGAGCCGCAGGCGCGTCCATCTTCATGCCGGGGGCACATTTTTTTTCTAGGGCTTTCGTGGTGGGTGTGGCTGCTGGCGGTGTACCCATGTTCATCATGGATGCGCCACATTTCATTTCCGGGTTGTTTTTCATGACGTCGGCACCGCATTTGGATTCCGCAGGCTTGGCCGCAGTATCCGCAGGTTTGGCTGATTCGCCTGCTTTGCCCGGATAAGGGACGACTTCCGCGACCTGGGTGTAGCCCGAGGCCAAATCTTTTAGCGCGAAGGGGTTCTCCGCTGCGTTGACGACTCCTGCGGACAGGGAGGTGACGATGCTCGCGCCAACAACGGCGGCAAAGGAATTCTTGTTTTGTTTCATGGGTGTCCTCGTGGTGGTTTTAATGCTTGAGAGTCTTGTGCGTAGTCACAGTGGCTTTGACCAGTAAATTAGGCAAAGGTGCGATTGCGCAGTCAACAGGGCTTGGCTTGGACTGAGCAAGTTTTTATGCGCCCAAGTCGGTCTATTTTTACACAATGGCGTTGGTTTGTGCAGTCTATGGAATAAGCTTATTCACTTAATTTTCAGTTTTGTCTGCGTATTCGCACAAATCGGCAATGACGCAACTGCCGCAACGCGGTTTGCGGGCGATGCAGGTGTAACGGCCATGCAGGATCAGCAAGTGGTGGGCATCTTGCTTATGCTCCTTGGGTACATGGCGATCCAGCTTTTTTTCGACCTCCGTCACGTTTTTGCCGGGGGCTATTCCTGTGCGGTTGGATACGCGAAAAATGTGAGTGTCAACGGCGATGGTCGGTTGTCCGAAGGCGGTGTTTAAGATCACATTGGCTGTTTTGCGTCCAACGCCAGGTAGGGCTTCCAATTCTTCGCGTGTGTTTGGTACTTCGCCGCCGTGTCTCTCTAGCAGCAACCGGCTTAGTTCGATGATGTTTTTGGCTTTGCTGTTGTATAAGCCAATGGTTTTGATATGCTCTTTTAAACCTTCCTCGCCCAATAAAAAAATGGCCTGGGATGTATTGGCAACCGGGAACAGCTTGGCCGTGGCTTTGTTGACGCCTTTGTCCGTGGCTTGGGCCGACAAAACTACCGCGACCAATAACTCAAAGGGTGTGGAATAATTGAGTTCGGTGGACGGGTCAGGGATGGCTTGGGCAAGCCGGTCAAATAGTTGGCGGCGTTTATCGGCGTTCATGCGAAACAGGTTCGATTAACAGGAATTGGCCTTTAGTCCCATCCCGTAATAGGTTCAAGAACCGGTCAAGCTCGTTGGCGGGCAGTTTGGCTGTCATTCTAACTCCTTTTTCGTTGTAGTCCTCAGAACGGTCCTCGGCGGTACAAGTGTCGAGGGCGTGATAGAGGGTGCTGATGTGTTCAAAGCCGGTTTCTACAAGGATGGGTACTTGGGGAGATTCCACCTGCTTTTCCGCCGTCCTTAGCGCTTCGGCAGCAGTACCGCCGTAGGCGCGCATCAAGCCGCCCGCCCCCAGTTTGATTCCACCCCAGTAACGGACTACGCCGACAACCACATGATCCAAATCCTGCCCCTCGATGGCCCGCAGAATGGGTTGTCCTGCGGTTCCTCCCGGTTCGCCTCCGTCACTGAAGCGGTACTGGCCGTTGATGCGGTAAGCCCAACATAAATGGGAAGCGTCAGGGTGTCGGGACAGCACATCACGCAAAAATTCAAAGGCTTTTTCCTGGGTCTCCGCCCGTGCCGCGTAAGCGACGAAGACCGATTTTTTGACCTCCTCTTGGTGGGTGGAGATGCTTTTGAGTGTGGTGAAGGATTTCATGTGCGTAATCTTAACATAGCTAATATTACGCAGGACCGAGTAAGGGGAGCAGCTCATCACCTAATCAGTATTGTACCCCCCGTTGCAAAGGGGGGTAAAAATTTTCTGAAATCTCTTAAATAAACGCAAACACTCCTTCGGCAACCAATTCGCCCAAGGGTCGGCGTGGGCTGGGCTGCTCGCGTTCTTGCAGACTTGCAGGCAGCAGCGATTTGTCACCAAGCCTGCCTATGGCGACGGCGGCTTGTAGTTCGTAACCGTCAGGCACACCCAAGGCTACACGGGCTTTGTCCTTGTCGTAGCCGCCCATGGCATGGGTGTGCCAGCCGGACAATGATGCCTGCAAGGCCAAGCTGGCCCATGCCGCACCTGTGTCGAAGGCGTGGCTGGTGGCCGGGCTGGCCTCAGTCTTGCCAGGTGGAACGAACGTGGTCTTGGACAGCAAAATCACCAAGGCCGAGGCATTTTGTGCCCAGCCACGGTTAAATTCAAACAATAGCTCTAGAAAGCGTCCCCAATGTTCCGTGCCGTTTTTAGCGTAGATGAAGCGCCAAGGCTGGGAATTGTAGGATGACGGTGCCCAACGGGCGGCCTCAAAGAAGATCAACAGCGTCTCGTCGTCAATGGGTTCGCCGGTAAAGGCTCGGGGGGACCATCTTTCGATAAATAAGGGGTCGATATCGTGTTCGGGGATGCGGGTTCGGGTCATGGTGATTTCTCGTTGGGAAAGTGTGTGTCGGGTTTTGGGTCATCCACATCGGCGCGATGGGAGGGGCAAAGCGGGTGAATTGTACAACAACAATGTTAAATGAATAATTTAAGCAAACGTAGTGCCATATTTCTCTATATGTCACCCTGCCAAGTTTGGCGCAGCAAAATTTGTTTTAACTGACAAGCTGTGCTGCCTGACGGACACCAACTACGCAAGGCTGCTGCAAGCTAAACAATGCTATAAAAAGAAAGATATCAATTTATCGGAAAGCTTGATGTTTAGTTATTGTTTTGATTCCTTTAGTGCTTTTGCGTTTCTAGTCTCTACCGCAAGCGATTCCATCCGGGCTTCTAAGGTTCATGGCCCGTGTGCAGGTGGGCGGCGGGGTGTCATTGGTGGGCTGCGGTGCGCGTCAAGTTCTGATATAAACCGGCTGGGCTCACCATTGCGCACCTTAGCCCACCCTACGGTTTGCGCCTAGTGGGAATTGCCGCCCGGAATGTCGTGCAAAAAGAGATGCACGGCGGAGCTAAAACTGGGTAGTGGTTCATACCGCTGGCATCGGGAGTACCCCATTGACCAAAAACGTTCCTAGGTCAAAGCGATGAATTGATCCGTCGTCATAACAATAGAAATTCACCTGGTTCTCGGCGGTTTCCGAGAACCAATCTTGGCGCAGGCCGGGGCTGGGATTGGCAAGCGCAGAAGGTTTAAACAATGCCACGTTCAGTCCGCCTTTGGCATCACGGGCGGATGCATACTCAAACGCCGCTACCCCCGCTTGCCGCATGGAACTGCCAAGCCGTTGAGTGACAGTGTAACGGCAAGGATCGGTGAGGTTGTCTTGCCAGACATTAAAGGGCGGCTGATGCAGCTTGATACCTTGGGAGCAGGCGTAAAAGGCACTAAATAAGATATGTTGGGCGGTAAGCGGTGTCTTTGGCGGCAGGGTCATGCCTTGCCAGAATACCAGCCGGTAATAAGCCGCCTCGGCGAGGACGGTTTCAATACTTAAAGCCCCATAGAAAAGGCTGGGTTCGTGGCATCGTCCAAAACGGGAACCATGGCGCAGAGGAGGATGGAGAAAAGGTGTCGCCAGCAAATAGTGAAGCCTTTCGGTGGTAGTTGACCTTAGCGGCTGGCTGGTTTCCAGCAGCGTTTCCAAAACTGCTTGATCATCCAAACTTGCAAGCAAGCGATTGCTGGCTAACGCCGCCTGATACTCCACGACTAAGCGGAAAAGGGTTCCGTCTATGGGCGTAAAGGCTGAGCCACCGCCACAGGCGGCCCAGATATCCACATTCATAGCTTGCCACGCATGGCATCTAGGTATTCGACGATTTTGACCAAACCTTGAATGTCAAGTATCTGCTCCGCCGGAATTCCGCCTGTGTGAAGATTGGAGGTTTGCATCCAGTGTTTCATATTGGCACTGTCACCGCCCATTAGCACAAAAAGTGACCGATAGACGCGAATGAGTAATAAAGCCAGTTTGCCTGAAGCAGTCTTAGGGTCAATCCCGCCCCGGCTGATAGAACTGCGATCCCTGCCGATCATCGGCCCCAGCACCACTTGGCTTAGTCCCAATTCCTTGCCTGCATTGAGAAAGGCTAATGCTAGAACCCGGGCTTCTTTGGTCTTGGTTTTGAGCAGGGCATTCATAGTTAACACCTCAAACTAAATACGCAAACAAAGATACAGCACTTTTGGTGTAATATCAATAAAAATGCCTATTTTGATGCAATTACACTAGATGCTGATTTCCCTCCATTCCCCCGGCTCTAAACCGTCACAAGTCCATTTTCCAATGGCATGTCTAATCAAGCGCAGGGTGGGGAAACCCACGGCGGCGGTCATCCGGCGGACTTGGCGATTACGCCCTTCGCGCAATGCCAGTTCGACCCAACTCGTCGGAATTGCGGCCCGGTAGCGAATGGGCGGGTCGCGTGGCCACAAGCCATCCGGTTCTTCGATTAGTTGCGCCTGCACGGGACGGGTGGGTCCGTCGTTTAGCATCACGCCTTCGCGCAGGGTTTTCAAGGCGGCTTGGTCTGGAATGCCTTCAACCTGCGCCCAATACACTTTAGGGGTTTTATGCTTTGGGTCGGCGATGTGGGCCTGTAGTTTTCCGTCGTCGGTGAGTAGTAATAGCCCTTCGCTATCAAAGTCAAGCCGTCCGGCGACATAAATTCCCGGCAGCTTAATATAATCTGCTAGGGTAGGGCGATCTTGACCATGGTCGGTGAACTGGCTTAACACACCGTAGGGCTTGTTGAATAATACAAGTCGGCTCATGAATTTATTGGTCTCTGTAGCAATTCTCATTTTGGCAAAGATTGAAGGGCGGGTTTGGAACCCGCCCCTACGCAGGAAATCTAATTGTGGATTATCAATGCATTATAAATTTGATACGGAATGCTGATTCGTAGGGGCGGGTTCCAAACCCGTCCGGTTTTGTTCAAAATGAGAATTGCTAAAAATTGACAATCCAACCGGTCAGGACTACTCTTAGAACATAATCTTTTCACTCATAGACGGGAAATCCTCTGGCTTTATTCAATCCGCAAGGTAGATGATATCCCCATGGATTGAATTCGGAAGCAAACACAGGCACCCCATGACCACACCCGACAAAACGAAAGCGCCATCGCGCAAAACCTATGGCAATCCTCAGCGTGACGACATCGAAGTTGCCCGGCCTTTCGAAGAGCAAAACAAAACCCCGTCTGAAAATGCCGATTTTCATGAAAAGTTGGCCAAGATTGCCGGTTATCAAGCGGTTTCAGCGGTGTTTCACCGCGATCCTCACCGGGTGATCCGGCTGTATTTCGATGAGAAAATGAAAAAATCGGTGGGCAATTTTTGCACTCAAATGGCAAGGATGCAACGGCCCTACCGCCTAGTAAATGAAAGTGAGTTGCAAAAAATCTCTGGCACCGTGTTGCATGGTGGCGTGGTCGCGGCAGTAGTGCCCCGCACCGTGCCGGATTTTGACATAGAAGAGGCAAAAGTCTGGGCGCAAACAGGTCACCCCTTGGTTATATTGGACGGCATAGGCAATCCACACAATCTCGGTGCCATCGCCCGTACCATGGCTTATTTCGGGCTCAAATACCTGTTGATTTCAGACCACCCGGCTCAGGCCGGATTGTCAGATGCAGCCCATCGCGTCGCCGAAGGCGGCTTGGAGCACCTTGAGGTTTATCGGGCGGTGGGTTGCGCCAAGGTTTGCAAGCGTCTCCACGACATTTACCGGGTAGTTGGAACGTCGTTGGGAGCAAGGGCAGTGGAATTGGAAAAACTACCGGTTGATTCACGCCCACTGGCTTTGGTGTTGGGCAATGAGGAGTTCGGCCTACCCTATGATACGCTTAACGTGTGCGAGGCGACCGTGCTGATCCCCGGAGCGGGGCGGATTCAATCGCTTAACGTGTCCGCGACTGCCGCTATCTTGATCCATCAAATCACCGCCAAGCAAACCGCCATCAGCCCGAGGAGTCGTACCCAACCCCCGGATGACGGTGGAAAAGGCCAGCACAGGCGCAACCGTTATCCCGACGTTGGGGCTAAGCCCTAGGGCGATTTCCTTGTCAAATAAAACTGGCGACTAGATTTCCTAGGATGAAGGAAAGCAGCAGCATCACGGGAATGCCGATTAGCACCATGAAGATTACCGCGACCACCTTGTTGTAAAAATCCAGCGAACTCCACCAGACAGTAAACTTTTCCTGTGCTTTCGCTTTGATGGTTCCATAGCATTCATTCCAGGCACTGGCATAAGTATGGCTGGCTTGTAATTTTTTAGACTGGAAGTTCCTATATGCCTTTCTACCTTTAAGCGATAAAAAGTAGATTATTGCCAATACCAGCACGAAACCGGTATAGGCGGTGGCCATGGGTGCGAAGGCCGCGCTGACCCCAACCAACAAGAAAAAGCTATCAAGGGTCTGTTCGACGAATTCAAACAGCGTCCCCAGCCCTGGTATCACCGTGTTGACAAGCCCATTCCAGACAATTTCGTAGTTCATCCCAAGCGCAACCAGCGCACCTACTATCAAGGCGAGCCATAAAAAACCCTTTAAAAGTATCAGTCCCGGCTTGCCGCGGGTCCAGTCCGACGCTTTGCCGTTGGCGGTTTGGTTGGCAAAGTTGCTGCCTTTTTGTGTGTCAGGTGATGTGCTCATAAATGATTACCTAGGATGCTTAAGTCGTGGACTGTCAACGCGGGGATTATATTCGTTAGTATGACTTCGTAAGGGCTTGATAAATTCCGCTCTCCCAATAAACAATGTAACATTAAGCAATCAATTTTGCTGCATTGTGGGCGGCTCCCAGAAGCCCGGAATCTTGATTCAAGGCAATCTTCACCGACAACTTGCCCATCCATTCGGAAAATCGCCCCTTGTCTCGGAAGCTTGCCATGAAATCGCCATTGGTCATGGCTGCTAGGTTTTTCGCGGCTATTCCCCCGCCAATCAGCAAACCGCCATAAGCTAGAGCCTTTAATGCCCAATTGCCCGCCTCCGCACCGTAAACGCTGACAAAAAGGCGTAGGGTTTCGCGGCATAGGGGGTCGTTTTCCATTGCGGCAAATTGGCCAATGAGTTTGCCGGGGTCTTCACCCGAGATTAAAGCGTCGCGGAATGCAGCGGATTCCGGTGCTATGCGTTTGTCCGCCAGATATTGGTAGACGTTGTAAAGCCCGGGGCCGGAGAGGATTCTTTCATAACTCACATGGCCGTCAAATTTGGCCCTCAAAAAACGCAACAGGCCATCTTGCTCCGATGAATTGGGTGCGAAATCGGCGTGACCTCCTTCGGTGGCAATCGCATGATGAGTTTGCCCATCCCAGTACAGCATTGCCTCCCCACAGCCAGTGCCGGCGGCGATGACGGCAATGTTTCCAATGCTGGCCTGGGCATTAGGATTCAGTTCCACTAAGTCTTCTTGGGGCAGCCTTGCAAGTCCCAATGCCATCGCTTGCAGATCGTTAAGCAAGCGCACGACGGGTATGCCAGTGTGATTGGAAATCACGGATTCTTCAACCACCCAGGGCAGGTTGGTTGTCCGGCAGCGCCCATCGTTGACCGGCCCGGCAACCCCGAAAGAAGCCGCTGCGGGAAGGGTTTCCGACCCGGCTAGGAAATCCGAAATAATTCCTTCTAGGCCATCATGGTTTATGCTTTTATAAGTGCCTTCACGCAAAGGCATCAAACCGTTTTCACCCAATTGATACAGTGCCAATTTTGTTTTTGTCCCGCCGATATCACCGGCTAGTAGCAAATTTCCAAGCTCCATTGATGTTACCTTATGTCAGTGATTCAAATATTCGTGAAATGTGTTGACGTTTCCCTGTTTGTCGAAGACCAGTACAGAGAAGTTGGGCTTCTGGCCACCCATCTCCATGCCTGGAGAGTTGGCTGGCATTCCCGGTGCGGCAATTCCTGCGGCTTTTGGTTTCGTTGACAATAATTTTTTTACATCGCCTGCTGGTACGTGGCCTTCCACCACATAGCCATTAACCACTGCCGTATGACAGGATTGCAAAGCTTTGGGTACGCCAAATTTCTGTTTGAGCGAGTCCATGTCTTCTGATTGTATTTCATTGACCGTGAAACCATGTTTTTTAATATGCTCTATCCATTTTCCACAGCAGCCGCAGCTTGGGCTGCGATACACGGTCATTTCAACGGGGCTGGCCAAGGTAGGTGTGGGTTTATCCCAAATGCTGACTTCGGCGCAGGCTGTTTGGATCAGTGCTAACAACAAAAAAATGAAGGTGGTTGTTTTCAAGTTGGGTGATTCCTGTGGAAAAAATTTGTTCTTTAGCACAAATAAGAGAGTCCACGAAAGGCACGAAAAACACGAACAAAAGCATGTCCTGTTGGCCTTGGTCATCGTTCAGCCCGATGGGTGAGTTTGTGGAGTGCGGCGACTCGTCGCCGCACTCCACGTTTGGTGGGCTGAAGGATGACCAAGGCCGTCCTGTTCGTGCCTTTCGTGTTTTTCGTGGACAATGTTTTTGGTAGATTCATTATTGTAAATCTCCTTAGTGCTCAGCCATCTTAAATTTACCCAATTTAGGAAGACTCTTCAGCCAAATCGTAACACCTAGCCGGTATGACGCATATGTCAGTTTATCTGAAGAATCTTCCTAATCAGGTGAATGGATGGGCTTATTGTCCAAAATTTCGCCAAAAACGGTGGCGATGACTGAACGCGGTCCCCCTCGGTCCCTGTGCTCGCCCAAATAAATGCCCTGCCATGTTCCTAACAACAACTTGCCAGATCCGACGGGAACGAGTAGCCCAGAGCCCATCAAGCATGACTTAATATGGCCGGGCATGTCGTCAGGTCCTTCGTCGCGGTGGATGAAATGTGCCGCGCCGTCGGGAACTAGGCGGCGCAAATGGTTCTCCAAGTCCACGCGTACATCGGGGTCGGCGTTTTCATTGATCACCAGCGAGGCGGAACTGTGTTGAATGAAAAAATGCGTCAAACCGACCCGTAACTGCGAAAGTTCGGGCAATTGGGACAGCAATTCACCGGTGACGAGATGAAAACCGCGCAGTCGGGGCTTAGAAGGATTTGATGTTGAACCCACATTTTCTGATGCAGTTTGGCAGCAATAAGTACTTACCCTACCATAAACGACCCTGTTTCCCAAAATAGATTTTCGTTCGCCGAATTTACCGTATTTTCACAAGAACCGGAAAATTCAGCCCCGTACTGACAAATCGTGTAAAATTTACATCTGTTAAATCATAAAATGCGGAATTTATAAAGTGGAGACTTTTCACGGCACGACGATTGTTTCAGTGCGCCGGGGCGACCAAGTGGTCATCGGCGGCGACGGTCAGGTGACTTTGGGCAACACAGTCATGAAGGGCAACGCACGCAAAGTGCGTAGGCTTTATCATGGGCGTGTAATCGCTGGATTTGCCGGGGCGACTGCAGATGCTTTCACCCTGTTCGAGCGCTTCGAGGGGCAGTTGGAAAAACAGCGCGGCAACTTAACCAAGGCCGCAGTGGAACTGGTCAAAGACTGGCGCACCGACCGCATGTTGAGGCGGCTAGAAGCCCTTCTGGCGGTGGCTGATTCCAAGGCATCCCTCATCATATCGGGCACGGGTGATGTGATCGAGCCTGAAAATGGACTCATCGCCATCGGTTCCGGTGGCCCTTTCGCCCAGTCGGCGGCCCGCGCCCTATGGGAAAACACTGAATTGTCGGCGCACGATATTGTCGAAAAATCCCTGCACATTGCTGCTGACATTTGTATTTACACCAATCACAATCTGACCATTGAAGAATTGGATACGCGAGAAGAACAAGCCCAACCATGACCCAGATGACCCCCAGAGAAATCGTCCACGAGTTGGACAAACACATCGTCGGACAAACCAACGCGAAGCGGGCCGTTGCCATCGCCTTGCGTAACCGTTGGCGGCGTTCGCAAGTGGAAGAATCCTTGCGCGATGAGATTACGCCGAAGAATATCCTGATGATAGGACCCACCGGTGTCGGCAAGACCGAGATCGCCCGCCGCTTGGCACGGCTAGCCCACGCACCGTTTATCAAGGTCGAAGCCACCAAATTCACCGAGGTAGGCTATGTGGGGCGTGATGTAGAATCCATTATTCGTGACTTGGTGGAGGCCGCTGTTAAATTGACGCGGCAGGAGGAAATGGCCAAAGTGCAGTCTCGTGCGGAACTAGCTGCGGAGGAATCCGTCCTTGACGTGCTGCTGCCTTCCGCCGACAATTGGTCGAATGCAGAAGGAACAGGCGAATCCGCGACCCGGCAGAAATTTCGCCAAAAATTGCGCAACGGCGATTTGGACGACAAGGAAATCGAGATAGAGCTTGCGGCAAACCCCATCGGTGTCGAAATCATGGCTCCTCCGGGCATGGAAGAAATGAGCAGCCAGCTTCAGGGGCTGTTTCAGAATATTGGTTCAGGACGGAAAAAGACCCGCAAGCTTCGCGTCAAGGATGCCTTGAAAAACCTGCGCGAGGAAGAAGCCTCGAAGATGGTCAACGAAGAAGATGTCAGGCTGCGTGCAGTGGAGTCTGTGGAGCAGAACGGCATCGTCTTCATCGACGAGATTGATAAGATTTGCAAACGTTCCGACTATGGTGGCCCGGACGTGTCGCGCGAGGGTGTGCAACGCGATTTGTTGCCCTTGGTCGAAGGTTGTACGGTCAGCACCAAATACGGCATGATGAAGACCGATCATATCCTATTCATCGCCTCCGGCGCGTTCCATTTGTCCAAGCCCTCCGACTTGATACCCGAGATGCAAGGCCGCTTCCCCATCCGTGTAGAACTGGAAGCCCTCACAGCCGCGGATTTTGTGCGTATTCTGACCGAACCCAGCGCCTCGCTCACTGAGCAATATGTGGCTTTGCTTGCCACCGAGGGTGTCACGCTCGAATTCCGCGAAGACGGCATCGCCCGCCTCGCCGAGATCAGCTACGATGTCAATGAGAAGACCGAGAATATCGGTGCGCGTCGCTTGCATACGGTCTTGGAACGGCTATTGGAAAACGTGTCTTTCACCGCCGCCGATTTGGACAGTCAGGCTGTGGTGATTGATGCCGCCTATGTCAACCAACAATTGGGCGAACTGGCCGAGGATGAAGATTTGAGCCGGTATATTCTTTAACTAAGCTCCCTTTCCCATGTTAAGAGGCTGTGAAGCGGCTTGCTTGCGGCGAACGGAACCTAGAAACCCTGATATAAGACCGACTCGGTTTTTAAAATCGAGTCGGTCTGTGGAGTTTTTGGTGTTGGGTGAGGGGTTCTCAAATTCAGTGCAAAGTATAAAACCCATGAGTAAACCTGTTCCAACCGACATCAAGCTCCACCAAAAATCCGCCATTCTCGAAATCAGTTTCGACGATGGCTCCCATTTTGAACTGCCCTGTGAATATTTGCGGGTCTACTCGCCTTCCGCAGAAGTCAGAGGCCACGGACTAGGTCAAGAAGTGTTGCAACTGGATAAGGAAAACGTCACCATCACCGACATCCGCCCGGTTGGCAATTACGCCATCTGTCCGACGTTTAGCGACGGCCACAACAGCGGAATCTACACTTGGGAAACACTACACAATCTTGGCATCCATCAAAAGGAATTGTGGGGGGAGTATCTTAGGCGGTTAAGGGAGTCGGGTGTTGATAGGCGGTTGCAATAAAATAAAATTCCAGCAAGCTGGAATTTTAATCGAAGAAACCCTGGGTAAGCATGATGGGTTCCTCGTTTCCATGTTGCAGTGCTACAAGTACGGCCAAGCCAGAAAAACCGTCATTTCGGCAGGATGCCGAAATCTAGGCCATGGACGGTAATGTGGGGCATGGCGACCGTAACATATTGGTGAAAATAAGCATTAGGTTAGCATCATGGGTTTGACTTCTGCGATCATACAGTTAATAAATCCCCGCAATCGGGAGCTAGAACCTGTCGAGGTGGATGCGTTGGCTGACACGGGTGCAGTCCATTTGTGCATCCCGCAACAGTTACAAATCCAATTAGAACTTGAGGAAATCGACAAAAAGGAGGTTTCCCTAGCCGATGGTAGCCGCAGGCTAGTGCCTTATGTGGGTCCAATTGAATTACGGTTCAAAAACCGCACTGGCTTTGCCGGAGCGTTGGTGATGGGCGATCAAGTCCTGTTGGGTGTCATCACAATGGAAGACATGGATTTAGTGGTGGCTCCGAAAACACGGGAAGTCAGAGTGAATCCGAATAGCCCAAATATGGCATCCTCTATTGCCAAATGAATAAAGCCGCTGCATACGAAACTGATTTTCACGCTTGGGCCATCGAAAGTGCTTCTTTAGTCCGTCAAGGCCGTTTAGCTGAGTTGGATTTGAACCATATCGCTGAGGAGTTAGAAAGCATGGGGGCCAGCGAACGGCGGGAATTGCTTAACCGACTGCAAATTCTGTTGATGCACCTGTTGAAATACCAGTTCCAACCCGAACGACGGGGCAAAAGTTGGAAATTGACGATCATTCACCAACGCACTGCCATCGAACGCCTATTGAAACAATCGCCTAGCCTATATCGTTTGCTGGAAGACCAAGAAGAGCTTTTGGACATTTACCAGAAAGCCGTTCGGGAAGCCGTGTTGGAAACTGATTTGGAACGGCATATATTCCCAATGGAATGTCCCTATTCTGTAGTTGAGTTGCTGGATGATGGGTTTTGGCCGGAGTAAGATTATTAAATGCCAAAGAAAATTAGGGAACTTATCCGTGAACTTGGCAACTCTGGGTTTTATGAAATTTCTAGGGCAGGAAAAGGCTCGCATCGAAAGTTTGCCCATTTGAACTATTCCGGTTCGGTGACGGTGAGCGGAAATCCCAGCGACGATGCTAAACCCTACCAAGAAAAGCAAGTCAGAATAGCCAGTGAGGTGACAAAGTCATGAAAGAATCCGATCTATATCATAAGTGGATTGAATGGAGCGATGAAGATCAAGTGTATATCGGTAAATGCCCCGATTTGATTACCGGCATCCATGGTGACGATCCAGTCAAGTTATATGGCGAGTTATGTGAAGTGATTGAAGATGTTGTCAGCCATTTCAATGGACAAGGCCGACAGCTTCCAAGTCCGCGTATTCGGCCTATGCAGGAAGTGGCATAATCTACTTTTATATTAATTTAGGAGATTTAAATGGCATTGTTTAGTGTTTCTGAACTGAAAGCAAGAGCACAACGGGATTTTAGAGGTTAGAATATGGACAGTGGTAGACTCAAACATTTGGAAATGATTCAGCAAGTCATCACTAGAATGGCAAACAACTCCTTCTTGATTAAAGGCTGGAGTTTAACTTTACTAGCAGCTTTATTGGCACTTGCTCTTAGAGATAAAATATATCAAATGCTTTGGATAAGCATTATTCCTGTAACGATGTTTTGGATTCTGGATAGCTATTTCCTAAGACAGGAAAGGCTATTTCGGAAATTATATGACAAATATCGTATACAAGACCAAGAAACACGAACTGATTTTTCAATGGATACATCTGAATTGAATTCAGTTATATCTTCTTGGCTTTGTACAATATTTTCTACTACCTTGCTTATTTTTCATGGTACAGTCTTTTTTATTGTCATAGCACTTAGTGCTTATTTCCATTGTCGTCCTGTTTAGGATGGGACCATGACTTTACAAACTACACCTTGGGATTCTGCCGAATACCTGAAAACTGACAAGGACATTGCTGCTTATTTGGATGCGGTACTTGAAGAAGGCGATCCTGCTTTGGTTGCCCATGCTTTGGGGATTATTGCTAGGGCTAGGGGCATAAAACAAATGGTCGATGAAACAGGCTTGGCTAGGGATATTCTCTGTTCCTCGCTTTCTGCAGAGGGCAAGCCCGAGTTTGCCACCGTGTTGAAGGTCATCAGCCTTGGGGCTTCGTTTGCATACCCACTTGGCTTGATTATGATATTTCAATCGAGTACGTATTGAGTACCCTATCTATGAACGCAATTGAATTTACAACCGAATTGACAGATTCCTCTGTTTTGAACATTCCCATTAGCTTAGCATCCCAACTACCGAAAACTGGAAAGGTTCGCGTCATTGTGCTGACAGATGAGGCAGGCGATGCGGAATGGCAGTTAGGCTCATACGAGCAGTTCCTCCGTGACGATTCGGAGGAGGATGCCATTTACGAGTTGCTTCACTAAATAATCCGATTAGCAAGTTGTTTCAGCTAAACTCTAAGCACCGTCGTTCCGGCATGGATCGCCGGAACCTAGGTTCCATGGACGGCGGGTTTTTGGGGCATCCCTGCAATCTGGATTCCGGCGATCCATGCCGGAATGACGGAATAGCTAATTAATTTACATCTATCTTTCCGCTCCGTTTCAGGAGTGTGATATACAACGAGAACTTACCATGACAGACAACACCACACATTTCGGCTTCAAAGACGTACCCATAGGCGAAAAGGCCAAGCTGGTCAAGGGCGTATTCGACTCCGTCGCAGGCAAATATGACATCATGAACGATTTGATGTCGATGGGCATCCACCGCATCTGGAAGCGCATTGCGATTCAACTCAGCCATGTGCGGACAGGGGAGCAGGTGCTAGACTTGGCGGGCGGGACTGGTGACATGACTGCGCTGTTCCAAAAAAGGGTGGGTCCAACCGGGCGGGTCGTGCTGTCGGATATTAACGCCGCCATGCTCCAACGTGGACGCGACCGGCTGATTGACGATGGCATCGCAGGCAATGTCCAATATGCCCAAATTGATGCGGAAAAGCTGCCGTTTCCCGACAATTCCTTCGACTGCGTAAGCATTGCTTTTGGCTTGCGCAACGTCACCCATAAGGAAGAGGCGTTGAAATCCATTTACCGGGTGTTGAAACCGGGCGGGCGGGCCATCATTTTGGAATTTTCCGAAGTGCAGGGTGATTTGATGAAAAAGGGGTATGATATTTATTCCTTCAAAATTTTGCCATTCCTAGGCAAGCTAATCGCAAATGACTCGGAGAGTTACCGTTATTTGGCGGAGTCCATCCGCATGCACCCAAACCAGGAGACCCTCAAAAAAATGATGGCGGAGGCGGGGTTTGAGCGTTGCGAGTATTTCAATATCACGCAAGGCGTCGTCGCGGTCCATCGCGGCTACAAGTTTTAACGCCATGGCCGGTTCAACCCTGTTTCCAGAGATATTCGCCGGCGTGTTGGGCAAGGCGATTGATCGCTTCCTAAAGCTTGCGCCGAATAGCCACCAATTTCTTGAACCCATGGAGGGCAAAGTCATCGCGTTTCGGTTTACGCCTTTTGATTGGCGGCTTTACTTGGCCCCTAGCGATTCCACGATAGAGGTGCTTCCTAGTCTCGGCATCGAGCCTGACGTGACGTTTACCGGATCGCCGTTGGCTTTCGCACGGATGGGGTTAGGCGGTTCGACTCGGCGCGCACTGTTTGCTGGCGAGGTGGTGATCGAAGGCGACACGAATGTGGCACGGCGATTCCAGAACTTGTTCGAGCAATTGGACATAGACTGGGAAGGTTTGTTGGGCAATTTTGTCGGGCAAGGGATTGCCGCCCGCGTATCTGACAGTTTGCGTTCTTCACATGCTTGGCGGGTCGAGACCGTGGAAGCTTTAGAGCTTGATGTCGCCGAGTATTTACAGGAAGAAAGCCGCGAGTTACCGGCGACTTTTGAGGCTGAATTGTTTTATGCGGACGTAGATACGCTGAGGGCGGATTGTGACCGGCTGGAGGCGAGGTTGTTGAGGTTGGAGGGTAGGGTTTTCGAGGAAAAAGACATTGGGTGATTATCAATAATGAATCTACCAAAAGCATTGTCCACGAAAAACACGAAAGGCACGAACAAGACCTGCTTTTGTTCGTGTTTTTCGTGCCTTTCGTGGACTCTGTTTTTTGCCTATGTGTCATATTCTTAATGGGTGTTTTTTCTCATGAATCACCTAGAGCCTTAGCATAAATTAGGAGCAGTCATGATGGAAATTTTAGAAGAAGTGCTAAGGTCCATAGCTGTGTATTCAGTACCATTTGGCATCGTTTGCTATCTAGTTAAGATATTGATTGTCCACTTTCTTGATAAAGATATATCAGCTTATAGGAAATCACTTGAAAATGATGCGGCATCCTTTAAGCAATCGCTTGAGAATACAGCAAACCTGGAACTTGAAAAATATAAGTCACAGCTAGACAAAGAACGGCTTCGCTTACAAATATCTTATGGCGGGATTTTTGAGAAACAAGCCAATGCTATTCTTGAGATTTCTAAAGCTCTGAAAGACTTAGAATATAGCGCAATAAAGTTTATAAATTCTGATCCGAATAAGGCAGATGAAAGCTCACAGTTATTTTTTCAATCTTGGACTGTTACTAATGAATCCTATTCAAATAATAGAATTCTACTCCCAGAACAATTAGACACTGACTTACATAAATTTATTCTCGATTATTTAATGAGTATACATCATTACACAAATGCGAAAGAAGATTTAAAACACATTAGTAAGATACCTAGTGTTTCTGATGAAGAACTTGATTGGATTAGAGAGCAGAAAAATACAGCAAAAGCTATGATTGACAGTGATATTCCTAAATTAAAGGAATCAATAATTAGTTATATGAGAAAAACTCTCGGTGTTGTACATTAATCTGCTAGGATATTTTTGATTTTAGCCTTGATTGACTTCATTATATCCTAGTTCTAATAATAAATTATTTAAGTTAGAGGTTATTATGGATACCGCTACAATCGAACACGAAGCCCTGCATCTGCCTGTCTCGGATCGTGCGAGGCTTGCCCATAAATTATTACTGAGTCTCGAAGAGCTTTCTGAATTGGAGGTTGAAGATGCATGGTTTGACGAAGCGGAGCGTCGGGCGCGTGAAATTGATGATGGATTAGTACAGTTAATCCCCGCTGAAGAAGTCAGCCGCAAAGCAAGAGAAATGCTGAGGTGAGTTACCTCTTCAATGCTCTTAACTTTGCGCCTTTGCGTCTTTGCGTGAGGCATAAAAATTTTCGCCCAACGGAATACCCAAGCCGAATTGCAATAAAAGCAAAAAGAAAGTCTCACGCAAAGGCGCAAAGGTAATGAAGGATGTGGGCGGGGATTTGAAATCCCAGCCCGGTCGCTTTTTACCTTGTCAAAATTTTCTTTAATTCCATAAATTTGAGCAAGAAAACATGGGCCATGTCTTCGCCGAAATCGAATTGAGCAATCCTCGCCAGTCAGGATTAACTCCAATTAAGTCCAATGCCTTGGTTGATACCGGGGCGTTAATGCTGTGCATACCGGAACACATCGCCAACCAACTCCAGTTGGAGACCGAATCCTTGCGCGAAGTGTCGGTTGCCGACGGGCGTAGTTCCAATGTCCCTTATGTGGGACCGATAAAAGTAAGCTTTGGCAAGCGATTTTGTTATGTGGGCGCGTTGGTGTTAGGTGATGAAGTGTTGCTTGGTGCCATTCCCATGGAAGACATGGATTTGATTGTAAACCCTGGCAGGCGTGAAATATCTGTTGACCCAGCCAGTCCGAATATTCCCCATGCACGGGTTAAATGAGTGACTTCGTGATAGACGTAAAGCATATTATTTTAGGAACCCCAACGTGAACCAATTCTCAGTTCTCCGCCGCCTGTTGCATATCCAGTGGGTTTTGATTTATCACGGTCTGGATGATTTGATCCTTGCCACTCATTTATTCCGCCCGGTGCGCTATCTTGCCGTTTTCTCCCCTAGTTACTGGCGGCGTTCCAAGCATGGACCCCGTGGGGTGCGCATCCGCGAGGCATTGGAAGAGTTGGGTCCGATTTTCGTAAAGTTTGGACAGACCTTGTCCACCCGGCGTGATCTCTTGCCCGAAGACGTGGCCGAAGAGTTAGTCAAGCTGCAAGACCGGGTGCCGCCATTTCCGGGCGAGGAGGCCCGCCTCATCATTGAGAAATCGCTGGGCAAGCCAGTGTTGGAAATTTTCCGCGAGTTTGATGTAACCCCGCTGGCCTCAGCCTCCATCGCCCAAGTCCACACCGCCCGTTTGCACACTGGAGAGGAGGTGGTGGTGAAGGTGCTACGGCCCGGCATTGAGAAGAAAATTCGTTCCGACCTTGGTGTACTTTATGAGTTGGCGAAGTTGGCACGGCGTTTTTTGCCGGATGCCCGCCGTCTGCGTCCGGTGGAGGTGGTGGCGGAATTTGAGAAGACCATCATAGATGAACTGGACTTGGTGCGGGAGGCCGCCAATGCCTCGGAAATCCGCCGGCATTTTGATAAGTCGGAGATGCTCTATATCCCCAAAATCTACTGGGACTACACCCGCCGCGATATCATGGTGATGGAAAAGGTGGGTGGGATTCCTGTCGGCGATGTGGCCCGTCTAAAGCGTGAAGGGGTCAACCTGAAAATATTGGCTTACCGAGGGGTGGAAATTTTCTTTACTCAAGTGTTCCGTGACAATTTCTTCCACGCCGACATGCACCCCGGCAATATCTTCGTCGGACCCAACGAGCAATACATCGCCATTGATTTCGGCATTGTGGGCACCCTTACCAAGGCTGATCAGCATTATGTGGCAGAAAACCTGCACGCCTTCTTCAAGCGTGATTATCGCCGTTGTGCAGAAATGCACATTGAGTCTGGGTGGGTGCCAGCGGATACCCGCGTTGACGAGTTTGAGTCGGCCATTCGCACCGTCAGTGAGCCGATTTTCGAGAAACCGCTGAAGGAAATTTCTTACGGCCATTTGTTGTTGCGGCTGTTTCAAGTGGCCCGTCGTTTCGATATGCAGGTGCAGCCGCAACTGGTGCTATTGCAAAAAACCCTGCTCAACATTGAAGGCTTGGGCCGCGATCTTTATCCAGAACTCGATCTTTGGCAGACGGCCAAGCCTTTTTTGGAAAACTGGTTCCGCCGCCAGTTGGGTCCGCAAGCGGTTTACAACAAATTGCGCGGACATTTGCCTGAATGGGCGGCCCAGTGGCCGGAAATGCCGGGGCTGGTGCACGATGTCCTGCACAAAGCAGCCAACGGTAAGATGGAATTGCGCCTAGATAATCGCGAGTTTGACAAGCTGCGCAAGGAAATGCGGCGTAATCGTCAGCAAACCGTGGCCAGTATCGCCGGCGCGGCGTTGATGGTTTGTTCTGCGCTACTGCTAGGGACGGGGCCTGCCGAAGTGTCCAACATACCTTTGGTCAGTGGTATCCTTGGTGGGTTGGGGGTGGTTTTATTGTTGGGGGCTTGGAGATAAAGTTAATTTTTCTATACTAGAAGGGTTTCTTCAAGCATGTTGCTAGCTTTCTTAAGCCTGCCGCCTAGCCGTGCAAGCCTTCTTTCTAGTTGTATAACTGAGGTAACTGGGAGGTCAGGATGGGATACTCGACTTAGAATGATTCTTGCTTCAATAACACAGGCTGCAATAGAGTGCTCCAGTTTAGTTATAGTATCATTCAACTGTTCAGCGGCATGGCTCAGATCTTTACCTTTTAGTTCAACTAAATAAAATCGGCATTGTTTTTTGGTAAAATTGCCCAGTTTTATTTCAGTGCTAGCTGCGTTGCTGCAATTGGAAAAGTCAGTTAATATTCCATAGTCACATCTCATGCCATCGGTAATAACGCCTCCATCAATTCGAAAACAACGTACACGATATTCACAGGGGTTTAACAAATAATAGCTGCGACCATGTTCTTTGACCGATAAAACTTTTCTGCAATCATCAGATTCAAGGCCCTTGTCACCTAGTTTATCAATTCCCATATAATCCCCGCTCGATTTCCAATAGTTCTTCATATTGAGCGTTGATTTTTACTGATGCTTGATCAAGCAGTTCAGTCCTTAATACGGACATTTCTTCATTTAATAAATTGATAGCGTTACCATCGTTGACGAAATATCCGCCAACTTCCGTTTGTTTTAACCATTGCTCGTCAGGAACAACATGACGGACATCTCCTGATTTCTTTTCATGCCCCAATTCGTAAGCGTAAAGTAGATTGTTGATACTGGAAAGTATATAGGGTGAGTGAGTGGTGATAAAAAAATCACAGTTCAGTTCATTGAAAACAAATGCAATGAAATCCATTATTTCTTTTTGCGCATTTGGGAACAAATGTGCTTCCGGTTCTTCGACAAACACCAGTGCTTTCGATTTTTCTAGCACTAAGAAGAAAAGTGATAATAAAATCCAAACAACTTCCTGTTGTCCAGATGATGCAAAACTTAATTTTGTGTAAATTCCAGATGATACGAGAATTTTTCCACCTTCTTTATCATAGCGATATTCTCCTCGTAAAATGCGCTTTACATGCCCCTGAGCCTTTCTTATAGCGGAAAAGAATAGTCGCTCGGTAGATAATGCCTGTCTTTCAAGAATAAGATCATCTAATGATTTATCAAAAAAAGCTTTTGTGCTATTTACCGCCTCGACGAATCGGCGCATAGGGAAATCCAATTGGTGTGGATGTATATATTGAATTTGGTCAGAAAGTGTGGATAGTAAACTCCGTCCAGCAGGAATAAAAAATAAATCTTTATCAAATCTAAAAATGTTATTGCATTGATCTCTTACTTTTTCAGAAATTGTTACCCGCTCCTGGTCGGATACGATTCTTCCTAGTGAAGAAATAAATCCATGGTGTTTGGGTATGGATTTTTGTGCCTCTTTAGATTCACTCAACACAGTCAATATTCTATTCCATATATTTGGTGAAAATATTAGGCTCAGATATTTATGTTGCTTTTTATCAAGTGTGATTTCCAAATAATGGCTTTCACAATATGTAAAGCGGATTTTTACATCTGCTGGCTGAGGAGTGGGGCCAAAAAACTCAAGAAACCGATTTCGCAGCCTTTTTTGCAGGGCATTGTTAATAGCCCATGAGTCGTTTGATTCTGGCGGTTCTAAGATAAAAGCAGTCACTTCATCTCTGATGTGAAGAAAAAAGTAAACTAGTTTTGCAATAGTGCTTTTTCCAGAAGATTGCGGACCGATCAATATTTCCAAGCGGCGAATAGAAATATCTGCATCTATAATAGGTCCAAATCGGTGTATCTTAAGATTAAACATGTCTTATTCCGAAAATATGATCCATTCGCACTGTTCAAGCTGTAGCCTAGATGAAGTACATAGGCTGTAAAAAACGCCTGACAAATATGTCAAGTTTTAGACACATCCATCAAAATCGTTGCGTGACACTTACACAGCACATAAGTTGACTAGGAAAATAAATTTAGTTGGCTTGATTTGAATCAATTTTATACCTATGATGTCCCACTATCAAATCATATCTTTCGAGGCGGGTATGCAAAATTATTCAATCTTGGAAACGATCACAATCGGACTGACTGCGCTATTGGCCATTTTCTGGTTTAGCCCCGGCATCAAGGCCGCGTTGGTGCGTGGCAAACAAGTCAAAGCGGATTGGCCTGCCGTATTGATTCCCTTATTGGTGGTTGTCTTGTTTGTGTTTTTTCTAATTTTCGCTTCACGACTGTAAGACTATGAACCAAATCGACGACGATTTTGATGAACTAGAGCACCAATATTCCGTACGCCCCAATAAATCCGCAATCAAGCGCGAGAACGCCGCGTTGGAAGAGTTGGGGGAGGACCTTATAGCGCTGCCTGTGGATCGTTTGAATGGCTTGGCTCTACCAAACGAGTTATTCGAGGCTGTCAAGTTGGCGCAAAACATCGCAAATCATCATGGGGCAGCCAAGCGCCAACGCAAATTCATCACCAAATTGCTGCGAGAAATGGATGTGTCGCCGATCCGCGAACAGCTCGAACGCCATAGTAACTTAAGCGCCAGGGCTACCCATCAACTGCATCATGTTGAGCGATGGCGTGACCGTCTCCTCAAAGGCGGCGACCACGAACTCAATGCCTTGATGGCCGAATACCCGGATGCCGAGCGGCAAAAGCTGCGACAATTGATCCGTGATGCCCACAAAGAGTACGAAACCGAGGCTTCGCCACGCTCGGCCCGATTGTTGTTTAAGTATTTGCGCGAATTATTATCGGATGGTAAGGATGAGGAATTTAGCAGTGGCGATTCAGGGGAATACAGCGTTTTCAACATCAAATGATTACTTGTTAAGGCGTATGGTTGTGCCAAATACTTTATTAAATCAGAACTTGATCGAATATTCATTTTTAGTTAGTTTTTAAACATGAAAACGCTGTAATGAATATGCCATTGCGCTCGTTGGACTTTAAGCGATTTCTGAAAATGTTTATTCCCCTTTTCAAAGGGGGGGGCGGCTGGATTTCCTCAAAAAGGGGAGTTGGTCAAATCATTTTCGTCATTGGCCTTATCAGAAAATGCTGGCTAGGTTTGCGTGAAGTTACTGGCGATGATGCCTACGAGCGTTATCTCGTCCATTGGCGGGAGCACCACGCTCAGGAAAGTAGCAAGCCTTTGGACAGCGAAACATTTTTCAAGCAGGAGTTAGAACGGAAGTGGAGTGGGGTCAGGCGGTGTTGTTGAATAAGCTGCTGTGTGGGAGGAATGTTTTGGTTAAATGTAATTTCAGAACTTATGCCTTTCAAGTGCTTGTTCGATCAAACAAGCTGTATTGCTGCTGCAATGGTTTGTGGTGGTTTATAGGTTTAAAGTTAAGCTTCTCAGTCAACGCACGGGAAAGATACAAAGATTCAAAAGTCACCTCGTCAAGCCCAAGCAACGTGGATTGGCTGGAACGTCCAGCTTCTATTTCTATGCGTGTCAAATCAAGGCTTTCCGGGAGGAACTCCCCAAATGTCTTGTCACCCCGTCTACCATCATAGCTGATGATGAATAGCAGGTTTCTGGCGGTGAGTTCCTGTAAGGCTTCGACAAATTCCTCATGGCTGATGCCTGAATAATAGCGGGCATCACGATGGCCGCAAACGCCTTGGTAGGGCGGGTCCATATAAATCAGATCGTTTTGCTCAACCCTCTTAAACACATCCCTATAATCGAGCGAGGTGAACGCTGCTTTGCCTTTCAACAGACAGGCTACACCCATGATGTTTTTACGCATGGTTTCGGGGCGGGTGCCGAGGCGTCTTTTATCCGGGCTTTGATTAAGCAAGCCTTCGGAATTATAACGAACAGAGCCTTTGACGCAGCGGGCAAGCAGATATAAAAACAAACGTGGGTCATGGGTTCGATTGAATTCATCCCTGACCCGGTAAAAGTGATCTATCGAATCGGGGTGTTGATGGTTCCATAGCTGTTCATAAAAATCCGATAATTCTTCCGGCTTTTCCGCAACCAGTTCTAAAAGCTCTGTCAAAGCGTGGTTTAAGTCGTTGATCCAATACCTTTGGACCAAGCCTTTGGCCGCCGCCGCTATGCTAATTGCCGCAGAACCTGCGAAAGTCTCTACTAGGCGATTAACAGCCTTGGGGAAATAGCGCAGTATGATAGGGGCTAAATTCCGCTTGCTGCCTTGATATTGAATTGGATGAGGAAGATTTTTCATTCACATGCCTATTGATCTAATACAGCATTTTTAATATCAGAGAGTTACCTTTAGATTATATTATTTTGCAAGGCACATACACGCAAGATGGTTTGATTGAACGTCCTTTATTATTACCCTTTGTTAAGAAAAAATGCTGTACATAAATACAATCCGGGACTTCTTGCGATGTATTAGCATCTAGGCCGTCCAGATTAGGAAGATGTTTCAGCAAAACCCAGAGCGTCGTCGTTCCGGCATGGATCGCCGGAACCTAGGCTCCATGGACGGCGGGCTTTGGGCATCCATGCAATCTGAATTCCGGCGGTCCATGCCGGAATAGCTGAAGAATCTTCCTAATCAGGTACATTTATGAAAATGGTATGTGAGTGGGGAGAAATAATTATGTACAGCGTTTTCATCTTTAAAATATCCCTAATAAAGGATAATCAGTTAATGCTTCAAGTTAACGGAATATCTTGCCCTTTCATGCAAGTTATCAAGTAACTCTTTGATGTTGAAAACGCTGTAAGACCGACTCAGTTTAAAAAACCGAGTCGGTCTATACAAAGTTTATTGTAAAGTTTTAATGCCTTCCTCGGAACCTAACAGCACGACATCGGCGGGACGGATGGCGAAAATGCCGACCGTGATAACACCAGGAATGTTATTGATTTGTTTCTCCAATTCTACGGGGTTGAGGATTTGAAGATTATGCACATCAAGGATCTGCCCACCGTTGTCACTGATGAAGCCCTCACGCCATACCGGCTGGCCACCTAGCTTGACCATTTCGCGGGCGACAAAGCTCCGAGCCATGGGCAGGACTTCCACAGGAAGCGGGAATTTGCCCAGCACATCGACATATTTGCTGGCATCGGCGATACAGATGAACTTGCGGCTTGCTGCACCAATGATTTTTTCACGGGTTAGTGCGCCGCCACCGCCCTTGATCATTTGAAAATGGGCGTTTACTTCGTCGGCACCGTCTATGTAAACTTCCAACGTGCCTGTGTCGTTCAAATCAAGGACTGGAATGCCGACTTGCCTAAGCCTTGCCGAGGTGCCTTCTGAGCTGGAAACCGCCCCGTCGATTTGGGATTTGAAATCAGCGAGCATTCCGATCAGGTGGTTTACTGTTGAGCCTGTGCCCACCCCCAATACCGATAAGCCTTTGACATATTGCAGGGCCGCTTCGGCAACTTTTTTCTTGAGTTCGTCTTGTGTCATTGTGTTCCTCCGTCTTCTGGTTGAAATCGGTGGATAATACCTTGTGAGAAGGTAGCCTGTCATGCCCTTTTCGCATCCCATCACCGCACAAAGCCTTCTGCGAAAGTAAAACGACAAAAAAAATCGCCGCTTAATATAATCAGTTCATACGTAGTATGAAAGTTGTATAATTGAAAGGACTAGCGTTTGAGCGTAAGCCTTTCCTCATTGAAAGAGTGAAAAGATAGAGTGGGTGATTTTAATATGAGAACAGAGGCATCGCTCAAAGGGCAATTTCATCTGTAACCACTCGAGTAATTGTCATGGACACCCAATACAATGAATTCAGGTTTCGCCTCCACCCCATCGTTTTAGGCTTGCAACTGGTCCTAGCAGGTGCGGCCATGGCCGGGCCAGCGCCGACCGCGCTGCCTACCGGTGGGCAGGTCGTCTCCGGTCAGGCGACGATCTCGCAACCGGGTGCGGCGCAACTGCAAATCAACCAAGCCACCCAGCAGGCCACGTTGAACTGGCAGACCTTCAACATAGGCTCGGCGGCGCAGGTCAACTTCCAGCAGCCCAACGCCAGTTCCGTGGCGCTCAACCGGGTGTTGCAAAGCGATGCCTCGGTGATCGAGGGCAAGCTGACCGCCAACGGCCAGGTCTTTCTGGTCAATCCGGGCGGCGTGATCTTCGGCAAGACCGCGCAGGTCGATGTCGGCGGGTTGGTCGCCACGACGATGAAACTCTCCGACAAGGACTTTGCCAACCGCAACTACCACTTCACCCGCGACGGCTCGACGGCATCGGTGGTCAATAATGGTCAGATCACCGCAGCCAACGGCGGTTATGTCGCCTTAGTTGCGGCGACGGTGGTCAATAATGGCACGATTACCGCCAACCATGGCACCGTGGCAATGGCGGCGGGCGACGGGGTCACGCTCCAGTTCAACGGCGGCAACCTGGTCAACATCCAGGTTGACCCGGCGACAGTGAAGACCCTGATCCAAAACAACCAACTGATCCAAGCCCCTGACGGGCAAGTGCTGATGACCGCCGCTGCGGCAAGCGCACTGCAAGGCGCGGTGATCAACAACTCGGGCACAGTGGAGGCCAACTCCATTACCACTACCGGCGGTGTGATCCGGTTGACTGGGGCCAATGAGATCGACAACAGCGGTACGCTGGACGCCTCCGGCAAGACCACGGGCGGCACGGTGCAGCTTGCTGCCGCCTCCACCATCAACCAATCCGGCACTATCGACGCATCCGGTGCGGCGGTGGGCGGTTCGGTCACCCTCGCCGCAAATTCCCCCCTCCCCTCGGGGGGAGGGGGGATAATCAACCAATCCGGCATCGTCAGGGCCAGTTCCAGCAAGGGTAGCGGTGGCAATGTCACGTTGACAGCTTCCAACGGCATCGCCAACAGCGGCACAACAGATGCCTCCGGCGCGACGGCGGGTGGCTCGGTGGCCATTCAGGCGGGCGATGCGATAAGCCAATCAGGAACGGTCACGGCGGATTCCAGTTCGGGTAATGGCGGCAGCGTCACATTGACAGCCACCAGTGGCATCGACAACAGCGGCACAATAGATGCCTCCGGCGCGACGGCGGGTGGCAACGTCACCGTGGCCCTCACCCCCGCGACTAACCAGACAACGCCACAGGCCGACCCGGTTGTGGCAGCCGACCCGGTTTTGAATGCGGCTCCCGGCCCACTCGTCCACCAAGGCGGCACCATCCATGCCGATTCCTTATATGGTGCTGGCGGTCAGGTCGTGCTGGCCGGCGAATACCTGCAACTTGACAATGGCAGCGTGACCACCGTGACCGGTGCGACTGGCGGCGGGGCAATATACGCCGGCGGCGGTTTGCATGGCTCCCCTCTACCTTCACAGACCGACTCGGTTTTGAAAACCGAGTCGGTCTTTGTTAACGCCACCTACACCCGCGTCGAACAAGGCGCAACGCTGGACGCCTCTGCCACCGCCACCGGCAACGGCGGCACCATCGTCGCGTGGGGCGACTCTGCCAGCCGCGCCTATGGCACATTCAACGCCACCGGTGGGCCGAATGGCGGAAACGGCGGAACAGTCGAAACCTCCGGCGCTTGGCTGGATGTGACGGGTGTCAAGGTGGATACCAGTGCCTTGCTAGGGCAAAGTGGGCAATGGTTGTTAGACCCTTATAACGTGACAATTAGCACGGCGGCAACGGGCGGTGGAAGCTCCAATGGCGGCATTTGGACTCCCTCCGCTTCTGGCTCCAACGTCAACAACACGGATATTGCCAACGGGCTTGCCAATGGTAATGTCACCATCACGACAACCGGGAGTGGCACGACCGATAAAGGTGACATCACCGTCAATGCCCCGGTTTCTTGGTCCAGCAACAACACCTTCAGCTTGCAAGCTACCAATAATATCAACGTCAATGCCAGCATCACCGCGACCGGCACGAACCCTAGTTTGACGTTGAGCTATGGTACGGGTGGCAATAACGGCGATTTTGTCAACAATGGCGCGGCAGTCAACCTCCCTAGCACCGCCAAACTGCAAATCGGGCCGACTGGCAGTTTGGTCACTTACACCGTCATCAACAGCCTAGGGACGGCTAACGATAGCTCGACTATTACCTTGCAAGGCATGCAAAATGGCCTGTCCGGTCACTACGCACTGGGCAGCAATATCGACGCTTCAGCCACATCAACGTGGAATGTTTTAGGCGGGGTCACGGCCGGTTTCAGCCCTGTGGGGAATTCCTCAAGCAATTTCCTCGGCACATTTGACGGCCTGGGCCACACCATTAGTGGCTTGACCATCAACCGGCCAACGACAGATTATGTCGGCTTGTTTGGGGTTTCAAACGGCACTCTCCGCAATGTAGGGCTGGTGGGTTCCAATGTCACGGGTAACCAGACGGTCGGAGGTCTGGTTGGCTATAACTACTATGGCAACATCATCAATGACTACAGTAGCGGTAATGTTAGCGGAAATCAACAAGTCGGTGGGCTAGTCGGTTCTAAATTCTATGGCACCCTCAGCAATGCTTACAGCAGCGGCGTGGTCAGCAGTGCCGGTGATTCTGTCGGCGGGTTGGTTGGCAGCAACTACGGTAATATCAGTAACGTCTACAGCGCTAGTACGGTCATTGGCAATGGCGGATTCTCGGTCGGCGGGTTGGTCGGCGTCAACTACATTGGCTCCATCTCCAATGCCTATAGTAGCGGCGCAGTCAATGGCAATAATGCACATGGAGTCGGGGGGCTGGTCGGCAATAACGGTGGCACCATTATCAACGCCTATAGTACCGGCGCGGTTAGCGGTAACTCCTATTTTGTCGGCGGGCTGGTCGGTGCTAATAGTGGCACCATCACCAATGCCTATAGCACGGGCGCGGTTAGGGGCAACGCCATTGATGTCGGGGGGCTAGCTGGCTCTAACAGTGGCAGCATCAGCAACACCTACAGCACGGGCGTGGTCAGCGGAAGTCAAGATGTCGGCGGCTTAGTCGGCTCTAATACTGGCACTGTCACCGCCAGTTTCTGGGACACCCAAACATCCGGCCAAATCAGCAGCGCAGCGGGAACCGGCCTGACCACCTCCCAGATGATGACCCAAAGCTCGTTCACCGGATGGGATTTCACCAGTGGCACCGGCTCTTGGTGGATCAGCGACGGCAACACCCGCCCGTTCCTGCTGTCCGAATACTCGACCACCATCACCAATGCCCACCAATTGCAGTTGATGGCGGTCAACCCCTCCGCCAGTTACCTCATGGTCAATAATATCAATATGGGCGAACTGCAATCCGCGTCGGGGCTGTGGAACACCACTACCGGATTCGTGCCGGTAGTCAACTTCACAGGACTCTTTAACGGCGGCGGCTATGTCATCAGCGGCTTGACGATTAACCAGCCTAATATCGCGGATGTCGGCTTGTTTGGCGAGGCTAGCGGCACTATCAGCAATGTCGGGCTGGTGGGCGGCAGCGTGAGCGGTCAATACAATGTGGGTGGGCTGGCTGGCGTCAACTACGGCAGCATCATCAACGCCTACAACACTGGCACGATCACTGTCATCGGGACAAACTTGAGGGCCGCTGGGCTGGTCGGCTTGAACTATGGCAGCATCACCAACGCCTATAGCACCAGCACGGTCAATGGCAACGGTGATATCTACTCATCGGTCGGTGGCTTGGTCGGCTATAACATCGGCAGCATCACCAACGCCTACAGCGCTGGCACGGTGAGTAGCAACGCTTATGTTGGCGGGCTGGTTGGCTTCAATAGTGGCAGCATCACCAACGCTTACAACACTGGCACGGTTAGCGGAGAAGGCGGTCTGGTCGGTTGGAACGATTATGGCGGCAGCATCAGCAACGCCTATAATACCGGCACAGTCAGCGGCACCGGCAATGTCGGCGGGCTGGTTGGGGTTAACCATGGCAGCATCGCCAACGCTTATAGCACCGGCATAGTCAATGGCAACGGCGCAGTCCGGGCCGGTGGGCTGGTCGGCTTGAACTATGGCAGCATTACCAATGCTTATAGCACCGGCTTGGTCAATGGCATCGGCGCAAGCCAACTCGGTGGTTTGGTCGGCTTAAGCGTCGGCGGCACTGTCACCGGCAGTTTCTGGGACACCACCACTTCAGGGATAGCCGCCAGTACTTGTACAACACCCGGCACCTGCGGGATCGGCATGGCAACCGCCGATATGATGAATCTGGCCAATTTCACCTCGGCGACTTCGGCGAATGGCAATGTCAACCCGAACTGGGACCTCACCGGCACTTGGTGGATGAGCAACGGTAACACCCGTCCGTTCCTGCTGTCCGAATACTCGACCACCATTACCAACGCGCACCAATTGCAGTTGATGGCGGTCAACCTGAACGCCAATTACACCCTCGCCAATAACATTAACCTGGGCGAACTGCAATCCGCCTCGGGGCTATGGAACACCGCCACCGGATTTGTGCCGGTCGGCAATGCAACGATAAACTTCACTGGTAACTTCAACGGCAACGGATACACCATCAGCGGGCTGACCATCAACCGGCCTTCGGCAAGTGAAATTGGCTTGTTTGGCTTTTCGGGCGGGACTCTCAGCAATGTCGGGCTGGTGGGCGGCAATGTGACGGGTCAAAACGATGTCGGCGGGCTGGCTGGTTCCAACTCTGGCACGATAACCAACGCCTACAGCTCTGGCACGGTAGCAGACAATCCTTCAGGCAATCTCGGCGGGTTGGTGGGCTATAACACGGGCATCATTACCAACGCTTATAGCACCGGTACTGTCAACGGTAGCGGTAATTCAAGCTATAACGGTGGGTTGGTTGGCTTCAACTATAGGGGTACTATCAGCAATGCATACAGCACTGCTGCGGTCACCGACAGTGGTGGTGGCTACAGTGGCGGGCTGGTCGGCGAAAACAGTGGCACCATCATCAACGCCTACAGCACCGGTGCGGTTACCGCCAGTGGTAGTGCCAACGTTGTCGGCGGGTTGGTCGGTGCTAACTATGGCAGCATCACCCACGCTTACAGTACCGGCCTAGTTAGCGGAGTGGACAGCAGTGGCGGGCTGGTCGGTAAAAACTATAGTACCGTAAACGGCACTTTCTGGGACACCACAACCTCGGGGCTAGCGACTAGCGCGGCCGGAACCGGCATGTCCACCGCCGATATGCAGACGCAAGCCAATTTCACCTCAGCCACCAACGCCAACGGCAATGTCAACCCCCATTGGGATTTCACCAATACCTGGGTCATGGTTGACGGCCATACTTATCCTTACCTACAGGCGTTGACGCAACTCGTCTCCGGCACCTTGATTGGGGGTGCTGCGGGTGATGTCATTCAAATGGCGCAGAATGGCAACTCGTTAAACACCGCCGATACCGATGCGGGCGGTTTCTATTATATCCCCCTGCCAGCCAACACCATCCCCAGCGGGAATACCTTGTTGTCTTACCTGAGCAATAGTGCAGGCAGCCCTGCCGCGACGGTGCGGCTCTCCGACGGTAACAGCCTGGTCGGGGTGGATTTGTCCTTCAACACATTGACCGTCGGCAGCAACAGCACGGCGGCGGTGTCCAACAGCACTGTCGCCGCCGCCAAGGGCGGCTTGATCAGCACGGACATCCCCTATAGTGTCAGCGGTAACAACATCACCGTGAATCCGGTGGTCGCCTTCACTACCGCCAACCATACGAATTTTATCCTTAATGGTGACATCACCACGCAAAATGCCAACCTGACGCTACAATCCACCAGCCCCATCGCACTGGGCAATAACTTGAGCGCTGGCACGGGAACCATTAAACTGGATGCCTCGGGTGCATTGACCTATACCGCCGGCATCCTGACCGCTTCCACCGTCAACATCGGCAGTGCCGGGACAACCACAGCCATCGGGTCCAGCGGTGTGCCGGTTGCCACGGTGGTCGCGAACCTGAACGCCCAATCCAGTAACGGCGATATCTGGCTGTCGAACACCGGAGCAGCCAACCTGACAGCCAGCGCGACTGGTGGCTCGGTGAACGTGGTCAACATCGGCGGCAACCTGACAGTTCCAACCACGGGTTCTGTGACTGGCAATGGCATCAGCCTGACCACCGAAACAGCGGTCATAAACTCTACAGTCAGCCTCGCCAACAGCCTGAATAGTCAAGTTGTATCGACAAGCAATGACATTATCTTGAACGGCCCGGTGAACGGTGGCGCGGGGAACGTGTCCCTCGTCTCGGCGGGTGCCATCAGCCAAACCGGCGGCATCATCACAGCAGGCGCCTTGACCGGCAGCGCGGCTTCCTCGGCGACGCTGGGGCAGTCCAACGCCATCGCCAATCTGGGAGCATTTACCACTCATGGCGATTTCAGCCTGACTAACGGCAACCGGCTGATCATCACCGGCATAGTAGATAGCGGCAGCACGGGCAACGTGACCCTCAACCTCAATGGCGGGGTCGGCGAGAACTATGGGGTAGGCATTCCCAAGGCAGGCATTGTCGGGGCAGGGCTGCAATTGCTTGGGACGGGCAACTTCGGCCTGTTTGCCGCAAATAATGTGGGTAAGCTGGCCATCGACACTAGCGGCAGTTGGATAGGCTTTGGGAATCAAGGTAGCCTTACTATTGGCACTGTGGGTGCCACGCAAGGGGTCAACACGCATGATCAGAATTTGGAGATTGATGCAGGTGGGGATATTTCCATTGCGGAGAACTTGAACACCGGCACGGGTGGGGCGATACTGGGGGCAAGCGGCGGGATCAGCCAGACTAATAACGGCCTGATTACTGCCGACACACTGCTTGGTAATACCGGCGGCACGGTGACTCTGGGACTAGCCAACGCCATCGCCAATCTTGGCGGGAGCTTGGGATTGACTGCCGGGGGCGGTTTGACCGTGAACGACGCGGTGGCCAGCGGGCTGACCGTCACTGGCAAGGTGCAAAGCACGGCGGGGCTGGTCTCAATTACAAATACTGGCGGCCTGACCGTGGCCGGGACGGGTTCCGTGTCTGGCAACGGCGTTAGCTTGACCGCCAGCGGCGCAAGCAGCGCCATCACCCTGAACGGCGCGGTGAACGGTGGAGTGGGTATTGTCACCCTGAACGCCACCGCCGGTGCCACGCAAAACACGACCGGCATCATCACCGCTGACACCCTAGTGCTGCAAGGCATCTCAGCCGACTACGCGCTGGGTACGGCGACCAACTTGGTCAACCATTTGTCCGCACCTGATATCGGCAGTGTGAATTTCAACAACGGTACTAGTCTGTCTGTCGATCAAATCGGCGGCATCACAGCCAATGATGTGGGCGGCGTGACCCTTTACGCGACTGGTGTGGGCGGTAACCTGTTTGTGCGCCAAAACATACTAGCCACCGTGGCCATCGCGCCAATCACGCTACAATCCGACAACGACATCCTGGTCGGTCAATCCGGGGTTTCCAGCGGACCCCAACTGAGCACTGTAGGCGGCAATATCTTGCTGGCATCCGATGTAGACGGCAACCAGATCGGCGGCATTAGCCTGTTCGGTGCGAGCCTAGCCAGCCATGGCGGCAACATCACGTTAGGCGGCGGCGATGCCTCAGGGACCGGCCCTGCGGGCGGCTTGTCCACCGTCAACAACTCTATCGCCGGCGGCAATCAGGGCAATATCGGCATTAGCCTAGGCGCGAGTTCGCTGGATGCCAGGAGTACCACTGGCGGTGGCAATATCATTCTGACGGGCACGGGTAAACAAAGTGACGGAACAGCTTATGCCGATGGCATCCAACTCGTTGCCGGCTCCGCTGGTATGGATGTGAATCTAAAAACCTCCGGCAGCGGGTACATTTTCATTGTCGGAACAGGCGATACTAGTAGCACGGCTAGCAATAACAATGGCATCGAACTCGATGCGAGTCAGGGCGGAACTATCACGATCAGCACGGTTAACAACGGAATCAGCTTATTAGGCTCTGGTGGAGGGACGGGTAATGCTTCTAACTCTAACACCGGGATTCTGCTGGCAACAGCGGGTATCGGTTCCATTAACATCAGTTCCAGCGGTACTGGCAGTTTAAGTTTGACTGGCAAGGCAGGTAATGAGTCAAACTCCAGCAATATCACCAGTTTTGGCATTAGCGCCGACGCTCACAGTGCTATGAACACCAACATGGGCAACATCAGCCTGGAAGCCTATCACTCACTGGGAGGCACCAATTCCATCATCAGTTTGTTAGGGACCGTACAATCCGCGGGCGGCGGCAACCTCACGCTGACCGCCGACACACTGAACTTCCCTACACCTAACAGCCCCAGCATTTCATCTTCCGGCTTTCTGTTGCTTCAACCTGAGGCACCGAACGCGCCCATAGCTGTCGGCGGTTCGGGCGGGACGCTGAACCTTGCTGCATCATTATTTAATGGAACGAACCAAGTCTTCAAGACAGGTTTTGACACTATCCAAATCGGCAATGCCAGTGGCACTGGCGGCATTACCGTCAATGCTTCGACTACCGTCAACGATGATTTGCGGCTGGTGCAGGCTTCGGGGGCTATCTCAATCAATGCCGCGCTAACGCTGGGTTCAGTGGGCGCATACAAAAACCTGCTGCTGCAAACCACTGGCAGTGGCACGGAAGACACTACCAGCGGCGGCATCATCGCCAGCGGGCTGCAACTGCTTGGCAGCGGGGGTAGCTATGAGCTTGGCAGCCCCTACAACCAAATCAGCACCTTGGCCGGTGACATGGGCAGCGTGGATTTCACCAACAACCAAGGCTACGCGGTCACTACAGTGACCAATGGCAAGGTGAATCCGATCAGCACCACCGGAATTATTACGACGGCAGGCGATATCGATCTGCATAAGGGTGCGACTAGCACAGACGGTTACATCTCCATCAATGCTGAGTTGAACTCAGGCGGCGGCAACATCGTGTTGGATGCCAGTGGTGTGGGGGGCGAGACCAATAACGGCAGCACCCAAGGCAGCGGTTCAGTTGCCGCGATAGTTGCGAATGGCCTAATATTGCTGGGTAGCGGCAGCCACACGCTGACTAACACGGGCAATCAGGTCAGCTTCTTGGCTGGTGCTGGTTCGGCAGGCGATGTCACCGGAACCGGCACGGTAATATTCACCGATAGCCATACACTGTCTATTGGATCACTGTCGCATGGCGGCGTATCAACCAACGGATTGAATAGCAGTGGCGATGTCACGCTGACTATTACCGGCGGACTCACCCAGAGCCAGTTGCTCGAAGTCGATGGCACTCTGTCCGGCAGCGCGACCTCGGTCAATCTGAATAATCCTTCCAACACCATTGCCAAGCTTGGTACGACCACCACGCAAGGCACGTTCACGCTAAACGACTCGGTCAACTTGAACATTGCCGGCGCGGTCAACAGCAACGGCGGGGCGGTGAGCCTCTATGGCAACGGCGTGAGCAGTTCAAGCACCAGCACCGTCAACGCGGGCGGCGGGGACATTCTGGTGGACGGCAACTCTTCTCAAATTAACCTCGCTGGTAAACTGACCACCACGAGTGCCGATGCATCGGCAGTCATCGTGCAAAACGGCAGTTCGGCGGTACTGGGCAAGATCATCGCCACCGGCGGCGGCGTGGTCATCGGCGGGAATGGTAACAACGACGACTTCGCTGGTGGCGTGTCGCAGGCTTCGGGCACTGCCATCCTAGCCAATTCCCTCGCCGGGGGCGCTTTTCCCGGCAGAATCGGCGGCAGCGTCAAACTAAACCAAACCGGCAATGCCATTGCCACACTCGGCAGGTTCAATAGCTCTGGAGCGTTCACTCTCTACGACGGAGCCTCGCTGTCCGTGACTGGCATAGTGATTGGCTTAAGTGTTGACCTGGAGACCAACGGCAGCAACAACGGCATCACTTCGAACGGCAACGTCACGGCCAACAATAACGGTACGGTGAACCTGATTGCGGGGAATGGCGACATTTCGCAAAGCTCCGGTACGATTACCGCCGGCCTGTTGACGGGTAGTGCAACGGCTGGCACGGGCGCGACCACCGGGCAGGCTATCTTTAACAGCACAACCAACGCCATCGCCCAACTCGGCCCGTTCACCACCGATGGCAATTTTAGCCTGACGGATACAAACGCAGCCGGGCTGAGCTTGGCGGGCAATGTCGTCAGCCATGCCAGCAATGGCAGCGGCACGGTCGCCATCGTGAACTCGACGGGTGCATTGGCCCTGGGCGGGTACACGGTCACCAGTGGGAGTGCCAGCAGCACGGGGACGACCGGGGTCACGCTGAATGGCATCGGCGTGAGCAGTGCAGGCGGCAGCACTGTCGATGGCGGCACAGGGCTAGTCGTGGTCAACGGCGGCGGCAGTGGCGATATCAACTTGGCCGGTACGTTGCAAACGACCAGCAGTTCTTCCCAGGCGGTCTATGTCTACAACGGCAGGCAGGCGGAACTCGGCACGCTTACCGCCAGCAATGGCGGGGTGCTGATCGGCTGGGCGAATGTCAGCGACTTTCAATCCGGGGTGACGCAGAATGCGGACACGGTCATCACGACCAATGCCTTGACGGGCAGCACCCATGGGTTGGTGAACTTGGGCAATGCCAACGCCATTGCCAACCTTGGTGCATTCAGCACACAAGGCACTGGTGCATATTTCACCTTAGTTGACAATGTCAGCACAGGTCTGAACGTCACCGGGGCGGTGACGACTAATAAACTCGGCGATGCCAGCATCACCAACACGGGTGCTTTAACAGTCGGGGGCACGGGTTCCGTGTCAGGCACCAATGTCAGCTTGACGACTAAAACGTCGGGCGATATCACCTTGAATGGTGCAGTCTCTGCTGATGCCACCGCTGGCACGGTGACGCTGGCCTCGGCAGGCAATATTAGCCAGAACTCGAGCGGTACAATCACCGCCCTGACTTTAACCGGTGGCACCGGCAGCACGGGGACGACTTCGGCGCAGCTATATTCAGCAAACAATCAAATTGCCAACCTCGATGCTTTCACTACCCACGGTGGTTTCTTATTGAATGACACCACGGGACTGAACGTCTCCGGCGCGGTGAATAGCGGCACGGGCAGTGTGGGCCTTAGTGCCAACGGCGTAATTACAGAGGGGGCGTTGGCCAGCATCACGACAGGAACCGGGGCAAATACGGGGCTGCTATTGTATGGAAGCGCATTTGATCTTTACAGCAATAACCCGACAAATTCCGTTCCCTTATTCTCGGCCCTTTCCAAGGGTGTTGGCGACATCAAGTTTATTGATAGCCGTAGTCTGGTCGTCGGTTCGTTCTCCGTTACGGCGGGAAATTTAACGTGGGGTGTGTCGCCGTCGGGCGTCACTACGAGTGGAACGGGTGCGGTGATTCTAAAGACCACGACGGGCGATATTAATGGCGATGGCAAGGGGGTAACGAGTGCCAGGATCACCGCCAACGGCAGTGTGACACTCGATGCAGCCGGGGGCATCGGCATAGCCGCGCCGGTGTATACCAACACGACAGCCGGCACTGGCTCGACGGGAACCCCGTTAAACCTCATTACCAACGGCACCGGAACAGCAGGCAACATCAGCTTGGTCGAAGACCATACGCTGAACACCAGCCGGATTAATCTTGGCATCAATGGTACAAGCGCAGCTAGTAATAGAATCCTCGTCACGCTAGGTACTTTGGCCGGCAATACGTTCATAGTTGATGGACCCATCGGTACTGCCTCTGTTGATTTGACACTAAATGCACCCAATAGCAATATTGTCAACCCCAGCGGTTCGGGTCCGTTCACGGTCACGGCCAACACGTTGACCCTACAAGCAGGTGGGGCCATTGGGGGAACCGACGCAGGTGGAGGAACCGTCACCGGCACCGCCCCAATCCAAACGGCGGCGGCGGTGATCAACGCCATTAGCAGCGATGCCGCGCTCGGCGGTACGGCCAGTTTGGGTGGAATATACCTATTAAATAACCAGACGACCACGCTAACCGCCTTGGCAACCACCTTCGGTGCAAGCAGTGGTGCTATCAAAGTGGGCAACACCACGGGCATGCTGACCATCGGATCGGGTGGCGTGGCTTCCCAATTCAACACCGTGAATTTGTACGACTCGTCTGCCGCAACAACTGAAGGCATCACCCTAGCCACTGGCAGCACGGTCACTGGTTACAATGCTACTCTAGGCGGCACCGCAGTCACCTTGTCCGCCGACCAGCTTTTCGTCAACAACTCCGGTTCGGGAGCCGTCTCCGTGAACGCAGGGGCACAGTGGTTGGTGTACTCCGCCGATCCGACTAAAGACAGCTTTGGTGTGGGCAGTATTTTGAGCAGTGGTAATATTGCTCAATGGCATGTGAGTTACGCCGACATTCCCAGCACTTTGTTGCCTGCTGGCAACCGTTACCTATTCGCTTATCAACCGACCATCACCTTCACGGCAACTGACCTGCAAAAAACCTATGGAACGGATAATACCGCGACGGTCGCCAGTGATTGGACGGCAAGTGGTTATTATTCGGGTAATGGTACAGGACAAGCGACACCTGCAAACAATGCCTTTGTCCAGGATTCCAGCACGTCGTATAGCGGAACCCCTAACGTGACTTCTTTGGGTTCTGGGGCAAAAGCCAATGTCATTGCCGCCCCAGGTTATGTCATCTCTGTTGATACAAGCCCTGTCACTTCCGCCAATGGTAATGCGTTTGACTTCAAGAATGCTCATTTATTGGTTAACGCGTTGCCCGTCACCCTGACCCCGAACCCCGTCACCAAGCAGTACACCGCCACAACAGACTACACCACCACCCCGTCCGACCTGGCCGCGCTGAGCCAGCCCTTGGTGGGCGGCGACAAAGTCACGGCGGCGACGATCACCTATACCAACCCCAACTTCGGGATCGGCAACAAGACCGTCAACGCCAGCAACGTCGCCATCGGCGACGGCAACAACGGCAACAACTACAGCGTGACCCTCGACCCCAACACCGCCAGCAGCATCACCAAGGCCCCCTTGGCGATTAACGCGGTCACCGACACCAAGGTCTACGACGGGACGACCCTCTCGCTACTCACCCCGCAAGTGGCCGGCCTGCAAACGCCGGCGGGGCATGTGGACAGCGTGACCCTCAACGGACAGAGCTTCGCCAGCAAGAACGTGTTGGGGGCGAACGGCAGCACCCTGGTGGTCAACAGCGGCTACGCTGTCAACGACGGCAACAATGGGCTGAACTACAGCCTCACCGTGAACACCGCCCCCGGCACCATCACCGCGCTGCCGGTCATCCTGACCCCGAACCCCGTCACCAAGCAGTACACCGCCACAACAGACTACACCACCACCCCGGCCGACCTGACTGCGCTGAGCCAGCCACTGGTGGGCGGGGACAAAGTCACGGCGGCGACCATCGCCTACGCCAACCCCAACTTCGGGATCGGCAACAAGACCGTCAACGCCAGCAACGTCGCCATCGGCGACGGCAACAACGGCAACAACTACAGCGTGACCCTCGACCCCAACACCACCAGCAGCATCACCAAGGCCCCCTTGGCGATTAACGCGGTCACCGACACCAAGGTTTACGACGGGACGACCCTCTCGCTACTCACCCCGCAAGTGGCCGGCCTGCAAACGCCGGCGGGGCATGTGGACAGCGTGACCCTCAACGGACAGAGCTTCGCCAGCAAGAACGTGTTGGGGGCGAACGGCAGCACCCTGGTGGTCAACAGCGGCTACGCTGTCAACGACGGCAACAATGGGCTGAACTACAGCCTCACCGTGAACACCGCCCCCGGCACCATCACCGCGCTGCCGGTCATCCTGACCCCGAACCCCGTCACCAAGCAGTACACCGCCACAACAGACTACACCACCACCCCGGCCGACCTGACTGCGCTGAGCCAGCCACTGGTGGGCGGGGACAAAGTCACGGCGGCGACCATCGCCTACGCCAACCCCAACTACGGGATCGGCAACAAGACCATCAACGCTAGCAACGTCGCCATCGGCGACGGCAACGGCGGCAACAACTACAGCGTGACCCTCGACCCCAACACCGCCAGCAGCATCACCAAGGCCCCCTTGGCGATTAACGCGGTCACCGACACCAAGGTCTACGACGGGACGACCAGTTCATCGCTCACCCCCGCCGTGGTTGGCCTGCAAACGCCGGCGGGGCATGTGGACAGCGTGACCCTCAACGGACAGGGCTTCGCCAGCAAGAACGTGCTGGGGGCGAACGGCAGCACCCTGGTGGTCAACAGCGGCTACGCCGTCAACGACGGCAACAATGGGCTGAACTACAGCGTCACTCTGTCCGGGGCGATAGGGCAAATCAACCCCTTGGCCCTAAGCATCAGTGCCACGCGGGTTTACAACGGTTTGACTGGCATCGGCGGTGGGCTGTTTGCCATCAACAATTTAATAGCGACCGATAGCTTGACTTTAACTGGCAGTGCCACGGTGGACAGCAAGAACATCGGCACTTATACGTTCGGTGGGGCTTCGCCGAATGGCTTGTCCGTCGGCAGCCTGACCCTAGGCGGAAGTAGTGCGGACAACTACACCTTGGCCAAGGCCGCAGGGCAGGCCGTCATCAACCCGGCCAGCCTGAACCTAGCTGCTGTAACGGACACGAAGAATTATGACGGTACCACCCAGTCCACAGGCGTTGTGACTGTTACCGGTCTGGCCGCCAGCGATAGCCTAAGCAACCTTAGCCAACACTTTGACTTGCCGGATATTGGCATACGCACGTTGCTGGTCGACCCGAATTACATACTCAATGATGGTAATGGGGGCAATAATTATATGGTTGTGCTTGGCTCTGCGTCGGGTGCAATTGTTGGGGGCCAAGGTAACTCAAACAATGCCGGGAATATTGCGGGGGCCGTCGAACCCAAATACGGTGCCCGTTACAACAATAATACAGCCGGGAGCAACCCCTTTAACGATGACCAATACCAGTTATCTGGCGGAATCAGCCCTATCGTTGTCGTAGGCGATGTCGTGTCCGGTGGCGATGTGGGAAGTGGTGGTCATCACAACATTAATGAAAATGCACCAGCAGGTGGCTGCATTTTGGTCGGGAATAAGATCAGTTGCTAAAATTTTCTAGTCACCCATCGACAGGTTCAGGACAGAGTTTTACAAGGTGTGGGTAGCCAGCTAACCGACTCGGTTTCCAAAACCGAGTCGGTATGCACAGGTCAAAACGTCAACAATCCGCGCCAATGACCCTAGGAGGAAGGTCGAAACGCAATTTGCAACTCGCCCCAGATTTGACTTTGTATACCCAGTAACCGCCGGGGTGGTCGATAGAGGCTTCCAATATTGAAGATTGCGGCTTGCCAAACCTAGCTTCCACTTCCTCCTTGCTCATGCCGATAGACGATTTCAAATCACCAATGTCTGCCTCTCCACCACTGCACCCGGACAAACCCAACATTAGCATAAATGATAACAACCCGTAGACGTTTTTCATGATAACCCCATTGTTTTATAGAATAATGTGACAACCAACACACTTAATTACTAATGACAATCAATAGCATCATTAGTTCTCGTGATTTCACTGGTCTGTCCTTGATCATCGTTCAGCCCAGCAAATTTGGAGTGCGGCGATTTTCCTCACTTTAAGATAAGGCCGGGGATGCGAGGTTCTTCCCCTTTTGGAAAGGGGGTACAATACTGATAGATGGTGAGGGGACTGGCGTTAAGCATCCTTCTTGCGCCATAATGTACCTATGAACGGCTTTGCATCCGTCATTGCCGTGGCATCCACTCATACAACCTATTGGAGTAGTTTATGCGGGCCGTAAAAATATTTTGTTGGGCAGTGTTACCTTTCATTGCCGCTTGTTCGACAGTCGAAGTACACACAGACTATGATGCCGCAGTCGATTTCTCTCATTACAAAACCTATTTTTGGGCTAAGACGCCGACAACCAAGAACCCTTTGATGGCAGATCGAATTGTTGCCGAAATTGACGGGCAGCTTTTCGCCAAGGGGTGGCGGAAAGTGCCGGAGCCACAGGCTGATGCGGTAATCGCAGCGCATGTGACCTCCAAGGAACAAGAGCAAATCAACACCATGTATAACAATGTGGGGCCTGGTGGTTGGTATGGACCGGGGTTTGCTGGAGGATGGGCTGGCGCGGGCGTTGCTACCTCCACAGTTTCTTACTTTACTATCGGCACTTTGCTAGTTGATATATTAGACGCGAAGACCAAGAAAGGTTTGTGGCATGCGACTGCCGAAGGAACCGTATCGGACGACCCCCAGAAAAATCAAAAGTCTGTAGCCGATGGAGTTGCGAAAATGTTCCAGAATTTCCCGCCTTCAATCGCTGTTAGCAAACCTTAAATGTGAATAAGTCCCGGTTTGTAACCACAATGCCAAATAACTAAGGCTTTATCCGTCGTTCAGGGCAGGGATTGCAGAAATCCAGTAGTCCTGAGGGCAGTCTACATTGACCTCCCTGTGTTCTTGATACCGGCACAAATCCGTCGGGAGCGGATTCGCATTGACCCGAAGGGCGCGGGGCAGGGACAGCCCCGCGTGAATCCCTGTCGGTATGACGGCTGTGTCAACAATATTGGGTTGTAACCAGCACCTGGCGGTACAGGAGCGATATTTTTTGCTAACAGAAAAGCGCAGATTCAGGGGCTTAAAATACCCAAGCATCAAAATTGGGCGTTCACGTTATGTTAAATTAGGTCTTGGCCGCTTTGATTGGAGCGATCTTTACCATCTGTTACTGAATCTGTCGTGGCCTAGGTTTTTGGCTTTTGCGAGTGGTTTTTTTGTCTTGGTCAATGTTCTTTTTGCACTGGCCTATCTTGTTCAAGACGGAGGCATCGAAAATGCCCGTAACGGTTCTTTTACCGATGCCTTTTTCTTCAGTGTGGAAACCATCGCCACAGTCGGTTATGGTGCCATGCGCCCTATTACGCTGTTTAGCCATATTGTTTCGACGGTCGAAATTCTAACGGGCATGTTGGGCTTCGCTATGGTGACCGGGTTGATGTTTGCCCGATTTTCCCGTCCCACGGCACGCGTTCTTTTTAGCCGGGTAGCCACTATCCATTCCGTCAATGGCATTCCCACCCTGATCGTTCGTGCCGCAAACCGTCGGCATAACTTGATTTTGCAAGCCTCGGTCCACGCTACTTTGCTTCGCCATGAAACCACGGCTGAGGGTCAAGTGTTCAGACGGTTCCGTGACCTTAAATTGGTCCGCGATTCAACCCCTGTATTCGCGTTAAGCTTGAGCGTTATGCACCCCATCGACAAGGACAGCCCGTTGTATGGCATTGAACCAGAACAGCTTGGGGATGCGACTATCATCGTGACTTTAAGTGGGTTCGACGAAACCTCCTCGCAAACCGTATACGCCCAGAAGTTTTATTACGCCAATGATATCCACTGGGGCAAACGGTTTGCCGATATCATAATCACGCTTCCCGATGGTCAGCAGGCAATCGACTTCACCCGGTTTCATGACTTTGCTCCTTGAAGATACCATTTAAGTCCCGTCGATCAACATCTCCACCATTGCCCGACAATCGAATGTTTGGCGTTCGCCAAAGAGATGCGCCCGACCTTGGGCTGGGCGGGTTTGGAACCCGCCCCTACGAATGTATCGTTCCCAAGGACCGTAGGGCGGAACCATGGACGGGTTCCGCCGAATGTTGTTGGTGTTTTCGCATTCGGCGGATCACATCCCTGTATCCGCCCTACGGCCCTGAGCCACTGCCATTAAGTTAAGCCTCGTAGGAGCGGGCCTTTAGGCCGCGATGGGTGTCTAATCGCGGGCTAAAGCCCGTTCCTACATCATGATGAGACGCTAACTTAATGGCAGTGACGCTCTGCGCTCGACGTTATACACAAGTCCGGGCAAGCCGGAATTGCCGTCATTTCGGCAGGGATGCCGAAAACCAGGCCATGGACGGTAATCAGCAGGGTAAATATTCGACCAACCCGTCTTCGAAAATTACCGGATCAGCCTATTTTTGAAGCCTTTTCCCAAGGGATACAGCCATACGTCCTTGATGGGGACGCTCTGCTTGCCGGATGGGCCGAGCTTGCCG
>Ga0209083_1000527_pt1 | contig 55893 bp, 57 predicted proteins | sample AM7aDNAmetaG_FD_184132 | JGI IMG/M metagenome (GOLD analysis project Ga0209083, IMG submission 184132) | Freshwater microbial communities from Finland to study Microbial Dark Matter (Phase II) - AM7a DNA metaG (SPAdes) (version 3) | ecosystem: Environmental > Aquatic > Freshwater > Lake ...
AAAAGAAGCAAAAAAGAGAAAGCTGCTACTACTGATATGATTTCTCTACGAAGAACCACGATGATTATTATTGGTATCGTTCCGGTGATTACCTACAATAAAGGTCTCCTATTCAGCGGATTATCATCTAACACACAGTACACATACACATTAACAGTCACCAGTAGATCAGACATACCCTCCCCGTTCATAGCAATTATAGCTGCTTATGGTTTAGTTAGTTTGGCGTCTTTTTTTAAGGCGAAAAGGGAGAGTTAAAATTGATTAAAAAGATGTTCTTCGCTATGATTATGTTTGTGGTTTCGATCGTTATTGCCGCGCTAATTGCAGAAGTCGGTTTCAGGATATATGGGCTTTTCGACGAGAATCGTGGGCTGAAGAATTGCATGGGGAGTGTCAACCAGAAATACCACCATTCCTTCAAGCCGAATAGTCGTTTCCGGCTTATTTCTTCTGTACCGGGTGAATATGATGTGGGTGTACATATTAATAATTACGGTTTTCGCGGGCACGACGTTGCTATGGAAAAGAAACCGGGCGTTATCCGCATCATGGCGGTAGGAGATTCATTCACTTTCGGAGTGGGGGCGAATGATGACGAAACCATACCATCTTTAATAGAGCAAGGCCTCCGTATGCAAAATATAAACGCCGAGATGATTAACGCCGGATTTGGCAGTTATTCGACCGTGTTGCATTATTTGCGGCTTCGCGACGAATATCTGGAGTTTAAACCGGATTTAGTACTGTTATTATTTGACTTTTCGGATCTTGCCGACGACTGGCGCGGTGAGAGGTCGTTGATATATGATAAATCCGGCAACATTCTGCGGTGTGATCCCGTTTATGTTGATGGTAAGTATGACTGGCAGCTGGTCATATGCAGCCATTCCCGCCTTTGTTCATACAGCCACAATAAAATAATAAGAACGATAGAGAAGATACGCATTCTTGGCTTCGCCAATTATATTAAAGCAAAGCTCGCAGGCAAGCGCGCTAAATCCCTGATAATCGCTAATGAAAATGCCTACTATAGCGGCCGCGATCCAGTGGAATACGACGGTTATCTCATGATACGTGGCCGGGAGCGCCTGCCGTATATACTGGAGCATTTCAAACGGACAGAAAAATATCTCAACAAGATAAAAGAGCTTCTTGCCGCCCGGCACATCCCGATGATCCTTGTGATCTATCCCTACGGCATACATGTCGGTCCTGATGAATGGGCTCAGGGAAGGGTTTACTGGGGTTTTGAAAAAGGCAGAGTTTATAGTGATTATTATGCGTTCGATTTATTGGAAAATTACGCTCACGATAATGGCATACCCTGCATCAATCTTTTACCCGAGTTTTTGAAAAATAGGGATAAAAAACTATTTTTCGATGTAGATGGCCACTTCACTCCGGAAGCAAACCACATTGCCGCTCAGGCTATAGTGTTGGACAGCAAATTCACGGATGAGGTTTTTAATAAATATAAAAAGGAGAGTTAGTGGGCGACTTGATGGGACTATCCTAAATTTAGTAGATATCATTTTGTGAGAGTTGCGAAATAAGCGTCATACTCAGAAGCGTCACCCTTTAACCCATCTTTCGCAGTTAAAAAATGAACTTGGAATAATATCAAGCACTTACGTCTCTTGACCCACAAAAGTCTCCACTGCGTTTTCCATAATCCGTGGTTTATTGGGTAGTGGTAGTCCAAGCCTATAAAGTAAAACGTTGAGCTCCTTTGGCAGTGATTCCGTAACGAGTCCTCCCCAATAGATGGTGATCCCGAATAAAATCAGGAGAAGCAGATTCCCATTCCCATTCTTTGGCCGAAAAGGCGGACAAGGCGGACAAAGGCGGATAAATTACTTTACTTCACAGCCTCTTTATGTTAAATTAACTACCCATGAAAAAGAAGATCCGTCCCATATTAAGGGCATCTGTAAGCATACTGCTTATTATGTTATTACTCTATATAATGAGGGGCAAATATGGAGAAATAGCGGGTGTTTTGAGAAGCGCAAACCCGTCGATATTCATGCTCGCATTCCTATTTTTCACGATCGCCTCATTTGTAGCCAGTTTCAGGATGAAAATCCTCATAGAAGCCCAGGGTATAAAGATATTGTATCGCGAGGCCTTATCCTTAACATTTATCGGGTACTTTTTCAACAATTTCCTGCCCACATCTATAGGCGGTGATGTGATAAAAGCGCATTATCTTTCCAAGCACAGCAATATTACGGCCGGATCTTACACCGCAGTATTCGTGGACAGGGTCGTGGGATTACTAACGATGATATTTATGGCCTTTGCGGCGCTATTATATGTAGGGACCGGTTTTGTGGATAAGGGCGTTGCCATAGCTATATTTGCTATCACCGGAGTCTCAGTTTTGGCAGTATTGTTTTTTGCCAATAAGAGCTTTGCAAAAAGTTTCTCATCACTTATATTCCTGGTCAAGCCGATAGAAAAACAACTCAGAAATCTCTATAATATGGCGGACATTTATCGTAACAAGGTTTCGTTGATGTTGTCTGCATTTGCAATATCTATCGTAAGCCAACTATCCTATTTTGCGTGCTATGGAATTCTGGCTTTAAGCATTAACTCAAGGATCCCGGCGCAAGATCTCCTTTTACGTATGCCAATAGTCAGCATAATTACGCTATTGCCTTCAATAAACGGGCTTGGAGTAAGAGAAGGATCGACTGTCGTATTCTTTGGCGGATTAATAGGCAAAGAGCACGCCCTTGCAATAAGCATACTGATGATCGTGGTGCTTTTGATTACCAGCTTAATTGGCGGCATCGTATACGCTGTAAGCCCGCAATTTAAGATGAAGCTAAAAGAGATTAAAATAGAGGGAGAAGCATTATGATCGATAAGGAATTATTGAACATACTCGCGTGTCCGGCATGTAAGGCAGATGTCAAGCTCGAGGCGGAGGAGATCGTTTGCGTGAAGTGCCAGAGGCGTTACCCTATAAAGGACGACATACCTATAATGCTTATTGACCAGGCGAAGATGCCGGGTGAAAATAAAGCGGGGGACCAGAGATGAAGAAGATATTAGTTATCCATGGGCCTAATTTAAACCTTCTGGGCAAGCGCGAGGTAGATATTTACGGTACCATTACCATTGACAATATTAATAAAGAACTAAAAAAGATAGCCAAATCCAGAAATGTCAATCTTACGATAATGCAGTCGAATCATGAGGGCGAGATTGTTGAGGCTATAGGTGAATCCACTAAGAAGTTCGATGCCATAGTCATAAATCCTGCCGCTTATACCCATACGAGCGTTGCGATAAGGGATGCGGTAAGCGCAGTCAAAGTGCCGGTAGTCGAGGTGCATCTATCCAACATCTACAGCAGGGAAGAATTCCGGCATACATCGCTGATAGCGCCGGTGGCTAAGGGCCAGATATCAGGATTCGGTAAGATGAGCTATGTTCTGGGCTTAGAGGCCGTTATAGGGCTTTTAGATAAGTAAGATGAGATCGAATTTCCAAAAAAGAGTAGCTCTTTTAAAAAATGGGATCAGGAAAGCCTCTCTGGATGGGATGCTGATAACTAACGGCATTAATATCTCTTACCTTAGTGGTTTTACCGGTCATGATGCGGCTATACTGATAACCTCAGGTAAAGATTATTTCATAACCGATTCGCGATATGCTCAAAATGCTAAAGAAACGATCAGCGGATTCAGTATAGAGCTGGTCGAGACGTCTACTTTTGGCACTATTTCTGATATCGTATGGGAAGAACGTCTTAAGAAGATCGGTTTCGAGTCGATGGATCTGCCTTATGGCGTGGCCGCGCGCCTGGACAAGCTTTTAAAAGGCGCGAAGATATTACCGTGTGTTGATATCGTGGAGAACCAGCGGGCAATAAAAGATCCCGAAGAAATATCCCTGGTAAAAGCATCTGTTAAACTAAATGGAAAAGTGCTCAAATCGATCGTAGATTATATAAGACCCGGACTATCGGAGAGCGCTATTGCGCGCACTATCGAGATCGCTTTCATTAAAGAGCTCGCCAGGCCGGCGTTCGATCCTATAGTGGCTTCAGGAAAGAATGCGTCAAAACCGCACGCGATTGCGACAGGCGAGAAGATCCGGAACAATAGCTTTGTGATGATTGATATCGGTGCGAAGGTTAAGGGTTATTGCTCCGATTTGACGAGGATGATCACCTTTGGGCGTATTACGGAAAAGTATAGAAAAATTTACGATATTGTAAGTGCCGCACAGGAGAAGGCTGTAAAAAGTATAAAGCCCGGTGTGCGATTATCTGATATAGATGCCTCCGGACGGTCGTATATCCAGAAAAAAGGCTTCGGAAAGTATTTTGGGCATTCGCTCGGCCATGGGATAGGCATGAGCGTTCATGAGAAACCTACGGTATCCGTCCGAGAACAGGGCGTTGCCAGGCCGGGAATGATATTCACGGTCGAGCCTGCGATATATATACCCGGATTCGGCGGCGTAAGGATAGAGGACATGGTTCTGGTTACTGATAAAGGATGTGAAGTTCTTACAAGGGGGGAGAGATGTACATAAAAGAGATAAAAGACATGATAGTCTTAATGAACGATAATAATCTAACGGAGCTTGAAATAGAGAAAGAGGGTGTGCGGATAAAACTCAGGAAAGGCTCGAGCGGGATAGAGAGAGCGGTTGAGTTTGTGCCAACGCCTCAGCTCGCCGGAGCCACAAATAAAACGGCGGCCGAAGGCGCTAAAGTTGATACTAAAAACACGGTCGACGTTAAATCGCCTATGGTCGGCACGTTCTACCGCGCGGCGTCACCGGAATCTCCGTCTTATGTAAATATGGGCGATATCATTTCACCCGGGCAGGTCATATGCATAATAGAGGCAATGAAACTGATGAATGAGATAAAATCCGAGGTGAAGGGCAAGATAGTCGATATCCAAGCGGATAATGCCGAACCTGTGGAATTTGGGCAGGTCCTATACGTAGTAGAACCTTTATAGGAGTATCATGTTCTCTAAAATACTTATAGCTAATAGAGGTGAGGTTGCTCTTAGAATAATAAGGGCATGCAAGGAATTAGGCGTTAGGACGGTGGCGGTATATTCGCAGCCGGATATAAACAGTCTTCACGTAAAGTATGCGGATGAGGCTATATGCATAGGATCTGCCTCCAGCGCTAATAGTTACCTGAACATACCCAGTATTATCAGTGCCGCGGAGATAACGGATGTCGAGGCTATCCATCCCGGATATGGTTTCCTGGCGGAGGATGCCCATTTTGCCGAGATCTGTGAGTCATGTAAGATTAAATTTATCGGACCTACGCCTGAGAATATAAGACGCATGGGCGATAAGATGGCCGCAAAAGATTCGGCTAAGAAGGCCGGTGTTCCGACGATACCCGGATCAAAGACTTGCGTTAAGACCAAAGAAGACGCTATGAAGATCTCTAAGGATATGAAATATCCCGTTATAATAAAGGCATCCGCAGGAGGCGGCGGCAAAGGTATGCGCGTATGCCATAACGATGTCAGACTGATAAGCGCATTTCTTACAGCCCAAAGAGAGGCTGAAGCCGCATTCGGCAACCCTGATGTTTACATCGAAAAGTTTATAGAGAGGCCCAGACATATAGAGATACAGATTATAGGCGACGCATTCGGTCACGTCGTACATCTCGGGGAGAGGGACTGCACTATTCAGAGAAGGCACCAAAAGCTGATAGAAGAATCCCCTTCACCGGTATTGAGCGATAAACTGCGCAAGAAGATGGGCGAGGCCGCCGTGAAATGCGCCAAATCGATTGCTTACGTCAATGCAGGGACAGTCGAGTTTCTTCTTGATGAGGATAATTCATTCTATTTCATGGAGATGAATACCAGAATTCAGGTCGAGCATCCGATAACTGAAGCGGTCACAGGCATCGATCTTGTCAAGGAACAATTAAAGGTAGCGTCCGGTGAAAAGCTGGCCTATAAACAGGAAGATATAAAATTTGATGGGCACGCTATAGAATGCAGGATTAATGCCGAAGACCCTGATAATGATTTCATGCCTTGTCCCGGCAAAATTGATACGTTTAATGCTCCGGGCGGACGTGGTGTCAGATTAGACTCGCATGCCTATCAGGGGTATGTGATCTCCCCGTATTATGATTCGATGATAGGTAAGCTGATAGTTCATGGTAAGACAAGGCAGGAGGCCGTAAGTATTTGTAAGAGGGCCCTCGACGAATTTATAATCGAACCGATTAAGACTACCATACCTTTTCACAGGAAGGTTATGAATGATCCTGCGTTCTTAAAAGGTAAATTTTCGACCGATTTTGTCGAAAAACTTTTCGCGAAGACTCAGGATTAGGGAGATCGCTTATGACGAATGATATAACCAAAAGAGACAGAGCTACGGATCTCGGAGTGGTGAGGATAAATAACGAAGCCATAACGACTATTGCCTCAATCGCGGCGATGGAGGTGAAAGGGGTGCATAGAATGGGAGGCGGTATCAAAAAAACGCTCCATGACATATTCTTACGCACACCCTCATTAAGCGGAGTTAAAATATTCGCCAAGGACGGCGATATTAAGCTTGTCGTTTCAATAATAGTTGAGTATGGAGTAGACATACCGCGCGTAGCCGATGAGGTTCAGGACAATGTTAAACATGCAGTTGAAAGAATGACAGGCCTTATAATGTCAGAGGTTGACGTCGTCGTTGATGGTGTACATTCACCTTCGATGAATACGAAAGAAAATAGGAGGGGATCTGCAATATGAGATTTCTCAGCGGCTTGACTTTATTTTTTTACACGTTTGTATTTCTTCTCGTAGGCGGTTTTTTTGTCGCATTAGCCGCTAACCTCATTACTCAGGAGGCAGTGATAGCCACCCTCGGGGTGATATTTGATACGGTGAATGCCCGCCTGTGTCTTGGTATAACGGGAGCGCTCCTGATATTTATAAGCATCCTGGTTATGCAGATTGCCCTCGGTAAGCTTTCCAGAGAGAAGACGATAGCATTTGAGAATCCCGACGGACAAGTCACGATAAGCCTAAGCGCCATAGAGGATTTCATTAAAAGAACTTTAAAACAGCTGCCGGAAGTAAAAGAATTAAGGCCCTATGTGAAGGCAACTAAAAAGGGTATTACCATAACTAACAGGGTCACGCTATTTTCTGATATTAGCATACCGGAGACCACGGAAAAGATTCAGAATCTGGTTAAGGCAAGGGTTCAGGATATGCTTGGCGTGGAGGAGCCTATAAATATTAAGGTTCACGTCGTAAAGATAGCTCATAAGGAAGAGTTGGCCAAGAATGTTAAGAAGGAAGACAAAGTTCAGCAATCGCAATTCAGGGGCAATATAGAATACTAAAATTGAAATAATCAGGAGGAAGGCATGGAAAGGATCGGGGTCTTAACTGGTGGTGGAGATTGTCCGGGATTGAACGCCGTAATAAGAGCGGTTGTTATTAAGGCGTTTCAAAATAATATTAAGGTCGTGGGCATTAAGAATGGATGGAAAGGTCTGGTTCAGACGGATACCGTAGACCTGGGGTTAGATTCCGTCGAGGATATCCTGGCAAAAGGCGGAACCATCCTGGGCACTTCCAGGACTAATCCATATAAGAAGCCCGAAGATGTAAAGAGCGTAATAGAGAACTATAAGAAATTGAAACTCGATGCGCTCGTTGCTATTGGCGGCGAGGACACGCTGGGCGTTGCTAATAAGTTGAACAAAGAAAATAAGGGAATAAATGTTGTCTGTTGCCCGAAAACCATAGATAACGACCTAAGCGCGACGGATTACACTTTCGGATTCGACACGGCCGTTAACATAGCCACGGAGGCTATTGATAGATTGCGTACAACCACCGAGAGCCATCACAGGGTGATGGTTGTCGAGATAATGGGCCGTCATGCGGGCTGGCTGGCACTGCATTCAGGTATAGCCTCCGGAGCCAACATAATATTAATACCCGAGGTGCCGGTAGACCTCGATGAGGTTGTAGCGATACTCAATAAGCGTAAGGCAGAGGGGCACCAGTACTCCATAGTGGCCGCCGCGGAGGGCGCTAAAATAAGAACGAGCCAAGAGGTACTTAAGCAGCAGGAGCTAGATTCGTTCGGCCATGTCAGGTTGGGCGGTATAGCCGAGACTCTGGCTAAAGAGATAGAGAAGAGGACCGGAATAGAGACCAGGACGGCAATTCTGGGTCACATCCAAAGAGGCGGTACGCCCAGTGCCTTCGATAGATTTCTTGGCACACGTTTTGGGCTTAAGGCCATGGATCTTGTTCTGGCTAAGAAGTTTGGATATATGGCCAGTTTGAGGGGCGGCGATGTCGTGGAGGTGCCGATTCAGGATGCCGTGGGCACGCTGAAGACCGTAGATAAGAAATTATATGATATTGCGAAGACGCTCTTCGGATGATATTCTTGAAGATAGAGAGACCATAAATGAAAAATATTATCGAAGAGTCGATCAGGGATAGTATCCTGACGAAAGAGAACCTGCTAAAAAACCAAGTTACGAATATCGAGATGGCGGCGAGGTCTATTATTAAATCCCTGCGTCTTGGCGGCAAAATTCTTATATTTGGAAATGGCGGCAGCGCAGCAGACAGTCAGCATATGGCGGCAGAGCTTGTCGGAAGATTTAAAAAAGAGCGCCGAGCGCTTCCGGCAATCGCGCTTACCGTTAATACATCCATACTTACAGCTATAGGTAATGATTATGGCTTTGAAGCCATATTCTCGAGGCAAATATCCGCGCTGGGCAGGAAGGGCGATGTGGCCATAGGCATATCCACGAGCGGTAATTCTGCAAATATTATCAATGCCGTAAAAGAGGCCAAATCTCTGGATATGGGCACAATATGTTTGACCGGTGGTGATGGCGGCAAACTGGCAAAGGTATGTGACATCTCTATAAATGTCGAGGCAAAAGATACGCCCCGGGTTCAGGAATCACATATCACGATAATTCATATTCTCTGCGATTTGATAGAAAAAGAGTTATTTAAATAAGGGCCTCAAGCCTGTGGAAAATAAACTTAAGTCGTGTAGTGCTCTAGTAAAGATCGTATCGAGCCTAAGGGACCGCAAAAAGAGGACCGTCTTTACTAATGGATGCTTTGACATCCTGCATGTAGGTCACGTTGCGTACCTGCGGCGAGCCAAGAAGTTAGGTGATGCGCTGATAGTCGGTCTTAACAGTGATGCATCTGTACGCGCTATTAAGGGTAAGGACAGGCCGATAAATAGAGAAGCCGATAGAGCAGAAATTCTATCGGCTCTATCGTTTGTCGACTATGTGACGATATTTTCCGAATCCAATCCGGAGAAATTAATCAGGGCCCTGAAGCCGGATGTTCTGGTAAAGGGTTCCGACTGGAAGATCTCGGAGATCGCCGGGGGCGATTTTGTAAGGTCCTATGGCGGTAGAGTTTCGAGGATACCTTTTGTTAAAGGACACTCTACAACATCCGTTATTAAAAAAATAAAGAGATAGATGGTTACAAATCCGGAGATATACCGAATAATTGATGCTAATTTTAATCGCTCAAGAGAAGGACTGAGAGTGTGTGAAGATATCGCGCGCTTTATCTTAAATTCATCCGTTCTTTCGAAGGACCTGAAGTCCCAACGTCACAAGATATCGTCGATCGTAAAGTCATCGTGCGGTATCTCGGACAGATTGCTGAGGTCCCGTGATGTAAACGGCGACGTTGGTAAGGAGCCCGATTTCGGTATCGAAGTTCCGAGGCAGAAGGCGAAGGATATATTTTCTGCTAACATAGAGCGCGTAAAAGAGTCTTTGAGGGTACTGGAAGAATTTTTGAAGCTCATTGATCTTAAGGCTTCGGCAAATATACAGAAGATCAGGTTTAAGGCGTATGACATTGAAAAGAAGGCTGTGATTAAGCTTTCCACGCCAAAATATTCAAAATAAGGCGGATTATTGTGACACTGATTGAGACTGCCAGAAAAGGTAAAATATCGACCCAGATGCGGGACGTAGCCCGAAATGAGGGTGTTGACCCTGAGTTTATACGAAAAGGCATCGCTAAGGGCCGTATCGTAATACCTAAAAATGCGCACCGTAAAATAAGTATATTATGCGGGATCGGACAGGGGTTAAGAACTAAGGTAAATGCCAATATCGGAACTTCGAAAGATTCATCTGATATAAAGACAGAGGTTGTCAAAATGAATGCCGCGATAGATCTGGGCGCAGATGCCATAATGGATCTTTCCACCGGCAGTGATATTAAAAAAACGCGCAGGGCTATCATCTCCGAATCGCGTGTTCCGGTAGGGACAGTGCCTATATACGAGATAGTTATAAACGGGCTTGCGAAGTATGGCGCCATTAAAAATATTAATGTGGACGATATCTTCGATGTGCTTGAGTCACAGGCAAGAGACGGGGTGGATTTCTTCACCATTCACGCCGGAGTAGTCAGGCAGGCTGTTGCCGCGTTACAGAAATATGGACGAATACTTAACATCGTTAGCCGCGGTGGAGCATTCCTCGCTAAATGGATGATGGAAAATCAGAAAGAGAACCCTTTTTATACTCATTTTGATAGAGTGATAGATATTGCGAAACGTTACGATATAACGCTTTCTCTGGGAGACGGTTTTAGGCCGGGTGCCATTGCCGATGCTACCGACAGGCCTCAAATAATAGAGTTGACGACCTTGGGGAAATTACAGAAGAGGGCTTTAAATAAGGGAGTTCAGGTTATAATAGAGGGGCCCGGGCATGTGCCTCTGAATCAGGTTGAAGCGAATGTGATCCTGGAGAAAGAGCTATGTAATGGCGCTCCATTCTATGTTCTCGGGCCGCTGGTAACGGATGTAGCCCCGGGCTATGATCATATAACCGCAGCCATAGGCGGCGCTCTGGCTGCCGGCAAGGGCGCTGATTTTCTTTGTTATGTTACGCCTGCCGAACATTTGAGGCTTCCGACTATCGATGATGTGAAGGAGGGCGTTATCGCGTCAAAAATTGCTGCGCACGCCGGCGACATCGCTAAAGGGGTTAAGGGCGCTATGGATTGGGATATTGCCATCTCGAAGGCCAGGCACGACCGGGACTGGCAAAAGCAGTTCAGCCTCGCAATCGATAAAACGAAACCTAAGAAGTACAGGAGCTCATCGAAGCCCGACGTGCAGGACGTCTGCACAATGTGCGGTGAGTATTGTTCTATAAAAATTTCTGATCAATGCTTTGGGAGGAGTGCATGAGCATTCTTGTAGTAGGATCTGTAGCGATGGATTCCGTAGAAACACCATTCGGTAGAAGAAAAGAGATACTGGGCGGGTCGGCGACATTCTTTTCCATAACGGCATCTTTTTTTAATAAAGTTGATCTTATTGCTACGGTTGGTGAGGACTTCCCAAAAAGATACGTCAGGCTATTTAAAGATCGGAACATAGGCATAGATGGCCTGACCATTAGTAAAGGAAAAACATTCCGATGGAAAGGGCGTTACGATTTCGATCTTAACACGGCTCATACCATATCGACACATTTGAATGTTTTTAAAGATTTCGATCCCCATGTGCCTAAAGATCTTCGCAAGCCAAAATTACTCTTCCTGGCCAATATCGATCCGGACCTGCAGTATAATGTCCTTAGTCAGGTGAAGAGGCCAAAGCTGGTGGCATGCGATTCTATGAATTACTGGATAAACACGAAGAGAAAATCCCTCGAGCGGCTTTTAGATAAGATAGATGTCCTTCTATTAAATGATGCTGAGGCAAGACAGTTCAGCGGCGAGTCCAACCTATTCAAGGCGGCACGATCGATTATATCCTACGGCCCCAAGGCTGTGGTCATAAAGAGGGGTGAGCACGGAGTGATCTATTTTTCGAGACAGACCCATTTTGTTGCGCCGGCCTATTTATTGGAGAATATTTATGATCCTACGGGTGCCGGAGATACGTTTGCCGGTGGCATGATGGGATATTTAAGCCGTGCTCGTAAGATTAATGAGGCGACAATACGTAAGAGCATAGTTTATGGAAGCATTATGGCGTCATTTACAGTGGAAGATTTTAGCGTTAATAGGCTCTTAGAGATCTCCGCAAAAGATATAAAAGATAGGTTTGATAATTTCAGAAGAATAACCAAATTTTAAACTATGGCAAAATCAGGCGAGCGTAGTTCAATGGTAGAATACCAGCTTCCCAAGCTGGCTACGGGGGTTCGATTCCCCTCGCTCGCTCCATTTAAGAGTTGCAACACGCAAGGAATCGAAGATCATGAGCGCCGAGCAGTGAGTAAGATTATGAATATACTTATTATTGGCATAATACTACTAATCCTTCAGGGGTGCGCCACTAAAACGCACACCACATATGAGCAGCAAAATATTTCGACGCATACACACTCATCTATGATAATACGTTCAAGTGATATAGATTCATCTACGCCTGTTTTTCGTAAGCCGGCCTCGCCCAAATACTCGCAGGCTACTACAAAGAAGGTTAATTATAGCCCACGACGTAACTCACAATTCATGTGGCCTGTAAAGGGCGAAATAGCGTCATATTTTGGTTTAAAGGTAGATAAATCTGTGAATAAAGGCATCGATATCAGGGCCAGCGAAGGTACGGATGTTTTTGCCTCCAGAGCCGGCAAGGTCGTATATTGCGATTCGCGGTTGAAAGGTTTTGGTAATACTGTTATCATAGATCACATGGACGGTTTCCAGACCGTATATTCCTACAATTCATTTATAGCTGTAAAAGTCGGTGATTTGGTCGAGCAGAATGATATAATAGCCAGGGTTGGGTCGAGCGGGCGTGCATGCGGCAATATGCTTCATTTTGAAATTCGAAAGAACGGCGCGCCCCAGAACCCGGAATTATACTTATCGAGGTTGAGATAGATATGTTCAGCGAACCGGCAGTGGGTGAGAAGTTTTATGGGCGCGAAGATGTCCTTGATATATTGAACAAGAGGGCTATCGCGCTAAAGGATGGCTACAGGCAGAATATCGCGCTAACCGGAGCCAGCCTGTCCGGAAAATCATCAGTATTATTTAAATTCCTCGAAGCCATAAAGGAAGACGACTTCGTTCCGATTTATGTTGAGGTTGTTAAAGAAACTTTTCGGGCTTTTGCCGAGAAGTTTATTGCCACAATGCTATACAATTCCCTGCTTAAGAAAGGCGAAAAGGCGAAACCTGATCTTGAGTCCCTGATGAGTGATGCCTCCAGGTTATTTCCCAAAACCTATTTCGCAATAAAGCATGTCTTTGCATCTATAGAAAAAGAGCAATGTGAAGAGGCGTATTCTGCCCTGCTTGAGTTGACATCGATCCTGAAGCAAGAGTCGAATCTTCCATGCATTGTAATATTCGATGAGTTCGATAACCTTGAGAGATTAGGTATTAAGAATCCTTTCGCCGCTTTTGGCAAAGTGATAATGGTGCAGAAAGATACCATGTATATCGTATCGAGCTCCAGAAGCCTGGCGATACGGAAGATAATATCCGAGAAGCTTTCACTGCTCTTCGGTAGCTTTGAGATCTTAAAAATATCTAACTTTGGAAACAGGACATCATGCGAATTTTTAGGCAATGTGCTTTCCGGGTTCGACATGGATGCCTTTCTTAAGAAGTTCCTCATAGCCCTTACTGATGGAAACCCGTTCTATATTAACAAGCTTGCGGTAAAGATGAAAGATATAGCGATCGAACGTATGACGAGTTATATAGATATAGAGATTGTTGCCGAGGCCATACTGGATCTTGTGTACAATTCAAGCGGAACGATTCATCAGTATCTTATGAGTTATCTTTTAGAGCTTATCGATTCAAAAATGAAAGACCTTCACATATCAGTGCTCGTATCGATAGCCGGCGGTAAAAATAGCGCTACGAATATAGCCAGGACCCTGCACGTGAAGCAGTCTGTAGTAACCGATGCATTACAGAGATTGTCGGAGCAGGGCCTGGTTACAAAGAGCGGGACATTCTATATAATAGAGGATCTGATGCTCGAGTTCTGGCTTAAATATGTTTACGACAGGAAGAAGAAACTTCTTGTGGACGGAGCGATCGACAGGGTTACATTATTTCGGAATGATATCAAATCGTGTATAGAAGAATTTAAGTGTGAATTTGCTGTGCCATCGATAGACAGAATGGCCGATCTTTTTAATTTATTCTCTAACGAACTGGTATCGTTCGACGTTAAGAGTTCGAGAATGCCCCACTTCTCGAAGGTCGATGTAAGATCTTTTCCGGATTCGAGCCGTTATCTTGCCGCTTCGTTCCGGGGAAATTATTGGATCGGCCAGATGTATGAGCACGACATAACTGAAGGCGATGTAATAAGCTATATTAAAAATGTTAAGAACCTGGGATGTAAAATATCCTGTAAGCTTATGATATCTCTTAAAGGTATTGATGAAAACGCTAAGCTTATCGCAAAAGAGCTTAAAATAACTATCTGGGATAACCGCACGGTTAATATGTTATTAGCTCTATATGGAAAGAAGAGGTTGATCGTATTATGAGAGTGTTAGTTCTTTCGGATACGCATATACCAAGAGCCGCGCACGACCTGCCTCCTGAAATTCTAGACGAGATAAGTAAGTCGGACATGGTTCTGCATGCCGGAGACTTTGCTGATGAAGAGGTTCTCGATAAGATTGCTAAAATGAATAAACCTTTACATGCAGTTTGCGGTAACATGGATTCTCCCGGACTGCGCCGTAGGTTAAACGACAAAGAAACATTTACGATCGGGAAGTTTAAAATAGGGCTAATACATGGCTATGGGGCGCCCAAGGATATTTTACAAACGGTCAGGGGAGAATTTGGAGATATTGACGTGATCGTATTCGGGCATTCTCATGAGGCCGCCAATATGATAAAGGATGGGGTTCTATTCTTTAATCCCGGTAGTCCTACGGATACCGTATTTGCAAAAGAAAAGACATACGGAATACTTAATATTAATGATAAAGGCGTCGAGGGCACTATCGTGAGGTTGCAATGAAGACAGAGATACCGGTAATAAGAGTGGAAGGAGATACTCTTCCCGAGACATGGGAGAAGGCTGTTTTGGCTACTTGGAAGGAAGGCCTGGACATAAAGACCGAATACGACAAGCTTTCGGATCCGCCGAGTAAGGATTCCACGATGATTATGGTGGTGAACGACCCTATGCGGGAGCCGAGAATTCATAGATCGTTTCCGGGCGGACTTGAAGACTTAGAGGTATATAGGCAGGAAGTAGTCTTCGGTATTCATGATCATTGGATAAAACCCGAAGAGGGAAAGTGGACATATACATACCATCAGAGGTTGGCGTCCTTTGAGATAGAGGATGTAGCGGTCAATCAGATCGATTATATGATAAGGAAGTTATCATCTGCTCCGTATACCAGGAGAGCGCAGGGCATAACCTGGAATCCCGGAATAGATCCGGTTACCGACGATCCGCCGTGCTTACAGAGAATATGGTGTAGATTAGTAAGACAAGATGATGGCAGTTATCTTCTAAATATGAATACACATTGGCGCTCCAGAGATGCCTACAAAGCGAGTTTTATGAATATATTTGCTCTAACCGACCTGCAAAGAATGATGGCAGGGGAGATATCAAAGGGTTTAAAGGAAAAGGTAAATGTCGGGCGGTATGTCGATATTAGTGATAGCTTTCACATCTATGGAAGCTATTTTGATGATTTCCAGAATTTTCTTAAGAATGTGGGAGGGCGGTCTTTCGCGGAAAAGACATGGTCCTCAGAGTTCGCGGAACCCTTCTTCGAGGACGCAAGGGCTAAGCTCGAAAAGGAAAAGAACAATTCATGATTTTTTTTAAGGGAGTTAATTGTGGATAAGTTATGGGCTCCATGGAGAAGTAAGTATATCTATCTTAGAAAAAGCTCCGGGTGCATCTTCTGCGGAGCTAAAAAGCCCAGTGCCGTTAAGAAAAGGCATATTATCGATAAGACCAAATATTCATTTTCTATGCTTAACATATACCCTTACAATAATGGTCATGTCATGGTGGCACCATACAGACACGTTAAGAGCATGGAGCTTCTATCTAGCGAAGAAATTCTGGATTTTATGAACCTTGTTAATAAAACCAAAGTTTTATTGGATCGTAAATTAAAGCCAAACGGCTATAATATCGGCCTAAACATAGGTAAGATCTCCGGCGCAGGTTTCGCGGGCCATCTCCACATGCATGTCGTACCGCGATGGACTGGAGACACGAATTTTATGCCGATTATATCTGATGCCAAGGTAGTCTCTGAGTCGCTGGATGCAATGTGTGACCTGCTAAGAAAGAAATAGCCTAAAATTATGCTTAAACGTCGTGATTTGGAGAAAATGGAAAATCTTTTAGCTCCATATGCCAAGAAGAGCCGGACGACAAAAGGGCGTGTATATAAAGAGAAGGAACATGACTACCGCTCCTGTTATCAACGTGATAAAGACCGTATCATATATTCTACGGCATTCCGTCGACTCGAATATAAAACTCAGGTATTTGTTAACCATGAAGGCGATTACTATCGCACCCGTCTTACGCATACACTCGAGGTAAGTCAGATAGCCGCATCAATAGCGAGAGCTTTAAACCTTAATGAGGACCTCGTTGAGGCGCTATCTCTTGCGCATGACCTGGGACATACTCCGTTTGGCCACTCAGGAGAGGATGCGCTACACGATCTAATGAAGGACAGTGGGGGCTTTGATCATAATACCCAAGGGTTGCGCGTTGTGGATATACTCGAACAGCGGTATCCGGACTTTCCGGGCCTTAATCTTACTTATGAGGTTCGCGAAGGAATTATAAAACACTCGACTGCATTCGATCGGCCGAGGCCGTCAGATTCATTCGAACCGAGCCCGTCTCCGATACTCGAAATACAGGTGGTCGATCTCGCGGATGAGATAGCGTATGACAATCATGATCTCGACGATGGCATAACGAGCGGACTAATCAAAGAATCGGATCTTAAGAGGATCGAGCTTTGGTCGGACAAGAAGAGGAGGATAGAAAAAGAGCATCCTCACATCAATGAGGAGATTAGGAAGTATCAGATAATTCGTTCGCTTATAAATGAGCAGGTTACGGACATAATCGCTGAGACGGAAGCCAATATTAAACGCTTCAAAATACGAAACTCACATGATGCTGTAAAACTGCCGGATCGCATAGTTTCATTCTCCGAAGATATGCTTAAACATCGAAGGCCGATGAGAGAGTTCTTAACAAAGAATCTCTACCACCACTACAGAGTTGTGCGTATGGCAAATAAGGCATATAGGTTTATAGAGAGCCTTTTCAATATATATTTGGACAAGCCGGAACAGCTTCCACCAAACACTCAATCCCGCCTTAAGCATGACGGAGATCGTCGGGTAATATGCGATTATATCGCAGGTATGACCGATAGGTATGCTCTGGATGAGTATAAGAAATTTTTTGAGCCATACGAAAGGGTTTAGGCATTCTTTTATGTTTAAGCTACTTACCGCCGTCCTGTTTTTATTGCTCCTTTCGGGTTGCGCAGAACTTCCTATAAAAGAGGGAGGCCTGATGGTTGGCAAAGACACTACGGCGTCGATAGAAGATGTCGGAGTGGCAAGCTTAAAAGGCCGTTTCTAAATAGAGATTGACAGCACCATCCATCGCGTCTTATAATCTTTATAACGGATATGGAAGAAAAAAGAGATCAAAGCGACTACCAAAAAGAGCTTTTTGAGCGACTTAAAAAAAGTTCAAGCTTAAAAAAAGCAGAGGAATCTTTTGGAGCGCTAATAAAACCTGCGTTCTGGTGGATTATCGATAATGGTAATCCTGCCCTCGAAGATATCGAAGAAATAATGTCTATTAACGCCACCCATTTTAATGAATCCTCTCCAAAAAAGACAAGCGAATGCCTCATGCACTTACTCGAGGCGGCCAGGAAATCATCAAAGCTTAATAAGCTATTGAGTTTCAACTGCGATAAAACTCTCAAAGGATTCGTTTATCCTATTATACAGGGCGACAAGATCTACGGTTACATAGGTGCATGTTATTCTGATGATTCAGTATCTGAGGACGCGCTGAAGATATTTCCGTCATATATCGATACAATAATTAAAGAGGTTCAGAAAGAGCTTGAGCTGTCAAAGTTATATGAAACGCTAAGGCCCAGAGCCATTGCCCTATCCACTGTTCATACCGTCCATAGGCTTATCAGCTCTACTCTCGATTTAGGTGAGCTTTTGCCTCGGATTGCCAGGCTCTCCCTGCAAGTAATGAGAGCGCAACGCTGTTCTATAAAACTCGTCGATTCAAAGAGAAAGATACTTCTGCCTAAGGCCACCGTGGATGTGCGGACCAAGACTATAAGGCTAAAGAAGGTGAAGGTCGGGATGTGGGCACCGGGAAAAGCTTTTAAATATGGTAGGCCTGTACGAGGTCAGGATTATCTGGCGACACCCCTTATCGATGGGGATGTGATAGGCGTTATAACGCTATATGACAAGATAGATAATAAACCGTTTACTACATTCGACCAGGAAATAATGTCGACCCTGGGTGAGCAAGCGGTAATAGCCATAAAAAACGCTCAGCTCTATAAAGAGCAGGAAAAGCTTACGATGGGAGCAATTAAGGCCCTGGTAAAGGTATTGGATACCAGATCTCCGGGAGCCTGCAAGACTAAGGTCTCATTCATAAAGCTAACTCAGTCTATTGGGCAGGAGCTAAGGATGGATATGGACTCGCTTAAGAGCCTCGAATACGCTTCGGCCCTGCATGATGCCGGGGAGATATTTGTTCCCGAGTCTGTCCTAAAAAAACCTTCAAAGCTTACGGGTGAAGAGTATGAGATGGTTAAGGAGCATCCGGCGGCCGGGGTGGCGATAATAAAACACATGAAAGCGCTCAAGTCTGTGACGCCCATCATAATGTATCATCACGAAAATTATGACGGCAGCGGATATCCTAAGGGGCTTAAGAAGGAACAGATACCTATGGGCGCAAGGATATTAGCGGTGGTAAGCGCGTTCGAATCGATGATAACCGAAAAGACTTATCGCGCCACCAAGACGATGGATGAGGCAGTGTCAGAGATTTCTGATAAAACCGGAACGCAATTCGACCCAAAGGTTGTGAATGCCTTTCTGAAGGTGATACGAAAGAAGGATATTATAGCCGTGATCCATAAGGAGCTGTATGGGCATAAATGAAGCTCTTCGGTTGAATATTAATTATAAGATTATTAAATTTTTTCATGAGAACCAGTCATCTATAGATACGCCGCGCGGAGTTGCCGCATGGATCAATGAGGATAGATGTAATGTTAAGCGTTCTCTCGAAGAGCTAACCTCATTAAAAATACTGGTTGCTCATCGCTCCACATCCACAACAGGATATAGTTATACGAGTGATGCCAAATTTATAAAAAAGATAGATCAGCTCCTCAAGAAACGATCTGCTTAATCTTTTCCCGCTAAAGTAACTTTACTAAAATGGAGAATAGTTTGAAATTTTACGATCGATTGAATTCAATGCAAAAACTGGCAGTTGACACCATAGACGGTCCTCTTCTCGTGCTTGCCGGACCCGGCACCGGAAAGACGCAGCTTCTCTCGGTAAGGGCAGCATCTATACTGGAGAGAACCCAGGCAAAGCCGGATAATATACTCATACTTACTTACACCAATCCTGCCGCAAAAGCTATGAAAGAGAGGGTTGCGGTTGTCGTAGGCCCTTCCGGGTATGATGTGGAAGTCGGCACATTCCATAGCTTTGCCAACTCCATGCTTCAGGAATCTGCGGAGGCTGCAAACTACATTGGAAGCAAGATATTGATGGATGATGTCGACCAGGTAAAGGCGATTGAATTTATATTGAATAACACCGACGGGGTAACCGAAGTGCGGCCTTTCAGGGCGCCGAACTTATATATCAGGGACCTGCTCTCCAGGATAAGTACGCTAAAGAAGGACGATATATCGCCCGAGGATTTTAAGCGTTATTTAAAAGATAAGGATAGCCGTTATCGATCTATGGAGGATGCCCATATAAAGAGGCTCGAAGCTCTTTCGGTGGTCTATGAAAGATATGAAGACCTGAAAGAGGGGAAGGCGGATGGAATATTCGATGATCGCGGCAGGTATGATTTTGATGATATGATCATATTTGCGGTCCAGGCCATACGTAAAGAAGATCGTCTGCGTAAACATTTCAGGGATCGGTACAGATACATAATGGTCGATGAATATCAGGATACCAACGGAGCCCAATTAGACCTTTTATTCGAACTATCGGAGGGTGATAATGCCAATATATGCTGCGTCGGTGATGATGACCAGTCTATATACCGTTTTCAGGGAGCCAATATCGATAATTTCAGGAGGCTGGAGGCCAGATTTCCTAATATAAAAAAGCTTTCACTTACCGAAAACTACAGATCTTCCGATGACCTCATAACCGCATCAAGAAAGATACTGAACATTTTAGAGACCCGCGTGGCCAATAAGGAGTTTAACGGTGTCAATAAATTCATCAACAAAGAGATCCTCTATAGAGAGTTCACAACTGAAGAGGAAGAGCTTTTATACGTAATCGATAAAGTGAAGGAGCTTAAGGAGAGGATAAAGCATGATGCCTCGTTAAGCGCCGACGAACGGGCCCATCCTTATAATAGCATTGCCGTCCTCGTGAGGAAGCGTGACCACATATTGAAGATAGTGGACGCATTTCTGCGCTCCGGCATACCGTACGCAACCGATGGAAAAGAGGATATAGGACAAGAGAAGCGTGTCAGTCAACTGTTAGATGTGCTCGAACTTGCCCGTATTGACCTCGTAAACCCGGAATTCAAAGATGCCGCATTATATAAAGTACTAATGGCAGATTATTTCATGATACCGCATGTAGATGTGCTGCGATTCATAAATTACGCCAATGAAAAAAAGAGAACCCCGGGGCATAAGAATACAATATTGACAGTCTTTCTCGAATATTTTTCGTCCGATAAGAACGACTTAGATCTTTCCGGTGAGGATAAATTTAAATACGCATACCTGGTAATACAGAGGCTTCTTAGTGAAGCCCACAACATCCCCGTCCATACGCTTCTGATTAATTTTATTAAAGATGCCGGCATATTTAAATTCATTTTAAGGGAGTATGCTGATACCGGAACCCTGAGGATGAGACAATTGAGAAGCATGGGTTCGTTCATTAATATGGTAAAGAGAAGCGATCTCGCCGATCCTGCGATCAGGTTATCATCGTTTCTGAGCGAAATGGATACCAGAAAGAACCACGGCCTGTCGATACAGGGCAATCTGGTTACGCTCAGCCAGGAGGGCGTGAGGGTTTACACCGCTCACGGGTCTAAGGGGCTGGAATTTCGTTCAGTGCTGATACCATTTTGCATACAGAATAAAAATTGGCCCGCGCGGCCTTTAGCTGATAAGATACCTCTGCCGTTCGACGTATTTAAAAATACTAAAATAGATCCGGATAAAGAGACTATTAAAAGGCTATCGCTTCAGGACGAAGCTCGCTTGTTTTATGTGGCGATTACCCGCGCAAAGTCAGATCTTATATTGACTTCAAGCCCTACGGAGGATAAGGTCCCGTCATCGTATCTGGATAAACTGGATCTAGATAAGGCTATTGATAAAGTCGCCTTCGGGGCCGAAGAAGCCCTGATAGGCAAAACGCTCGAAGTTACGGATGAGGGGGATCCATTCACCGGAACAGAGAGCGTCTTAAAAGATATGATATCATCTATGACCCTTAACCCTACCAGGCTGAATAACTATATCACATGCCCACGGAAATTCTTATACAATGATATATTGAAGCTTCCCGGCCAGAAGAAGACCGGCCTTGTATTCGGTAATTGCGTGCACAAGGCCCTGGAGGATACTTATAAAGAGTTCATGCATACGGAGAAATTTCCATCCTTTAATTTTTTTCGGGATGCTTTCCGGAAAGAATTGAGATATCAGGGCATCGATAGTGACATGGAGCGGGACTGCCTTAATAAGATGAATACGCTCAAAGGATGGTATGACGTTGAATCAAAATCTACCGTTATGCCGATAGCCCTGGAGGAGAAGCTCACTGTAACTATAGGTGATAATATCATTTTTACCGGTAAGTATGATAAGGTCGAATGGTTCGATGAGAAGAGGGGCCTGGTTAGAATATTGGACTATAAAACGGGCAAGCCCGACGATCATGTTAAAGGAGTCGATCTTTGCAGGGACGTTGCAAGTACGGATTGTGACGGCTATTTAAGGCAATTAGCGGCGTACAAGCTGCTTTTCGAAAAGAGTCAGCGTCAGGCTCAGGGAAGACGGGTAGGCGGCCTAACGTTGGTATTTATCGAACCTGTGAATGCCAATATACCAAAACAATCATTAAAGAAAGGTGACCATATCTCTAAGCAAGTAGTGATATCCGACGATATGGTAAGGCAACTGGAAAGCGTTATAATAGACGTATGGAACAAAATTAAGGGCCTGCATTTCGAAAGATTTTTCGAGCGCGATAAAGAGGTCTGTAAAAAATGTGATTTTGATGATATATGCTGGAGGTGAAGATGAAAATCGTTAAGCAAGCAATGGTTTTAGGCGTAGTAGTCCTGGTGTCGGGCATAATGGCGCTTGTAATTTTTTATGGAAATATCGCCGTGGCAGTGTTGGCCGCATTTAGCGATACTCAGATATCTTATAAGCAAGTTACCCCCTGCAGTATAAACGAATTAATGCTTAAGGACCTATCCATCATACGACGCAAGGACGGCAAGGGATTATCATCCGCCAGCGGAAGCATTAAATTTTTAATAATTACCGACCGGTCATCGGCCCTGGCCGTTGATTTTGCGTTAAATGACGTTCGTTTTATCAGGAAAGGAGATGAAAAAGAGGCCTCTCTAAACAGTATAGACGGATTGATCTCAGCCCCTTTTAGCGGTATGTGTAAATATAATACGATATCGGGGAAAATCAGTAATATGAAGAATGGCTTTCGCATCAGGGATCTTATGGCGGCAAGTGACACGATGAAATTTTCATTTGACGGAACACTGACAGATGATAATTCGATAGACGCTTCTATAGTTATATATTTTGCAGACAAAATTACCGGCAAGATGCCCGCGGAATTATCGAATATGATATTAAGGGGAGATTTACAGGGCTGGAGAAGTTTGTCGTTAAAAATTAAGGGCGATCTGTCGAAACCTTCCATAAACGTGACAGGTAAAACGTTCAGGCTAAATATAGGTCTTAAATCTTAAATCTCTATCCCATAAAATTGGAAAAGGGTAAATTGCATTTTACCACCCCTTGTGATATAATACGCCTCAAATTTGAAGATTGGTTATGGAAGAAGAGAAATACCAGAAAGAATTATTTGAGTTTGATCAGCCTAAGAAATCATTTTCGCGCCTATCTGATATTCTGCCGCGAGCCGATTTCGAAGGTAGAATTATGCTTACGATCAGCCTTGAGAAGTTGATTTTTATTTCGATTGGTATAATAATGGTAATGGTGGTGCTGTATGCATTAGGAGTCGAGAACGGTAAATTATTCAGTAAGGAAGCAGGCTTCAGATCTGTAAAACAGGGCGAGACGCCTATATTGCCTCCCGCTCTTCAAAATCGAGCCTCCACCATACCGACTAAAAGCATTCTGAGTACCGCTCCTGTAGTAACTTTAGTGAAGCCGGTATTGCAAACGAAACCCACGGTACAGAATGCATTAAGGGCCCAACCTGCTTCTCAGTTGGTTAAACCATATACTATTCTTGCAGGAACTTTCTATAAGATAGAGAACGCCAGAACCGTCGGGGCGATACTGGTAAAACAAGGTTTTACTGTCACAATTTCATATAGCGCGCCTTATTACATGGTCATGGTCGGTGCGTATGCAGATAAGAATTTGCCTGATATTCAAAGGGATCTGGCAAGAGTAAAGCACATCTATAAAGATGCGGCAATCAAAGTAAAATAAAAAAAGGGGGGTAACATGTCACAGCATCCAAGCCTGCGCTCGGCGGACAAAGATAAAGCGCAAAGGTCTGTTCTGAAAAGGTACGAGAGGATCAAAATACTTAAAGATAAAGAGAAGTGGACAGAAAACGATTCTGTATACAAACTTCCCAAACTAAAGATCTCTAAGTTTAAGGTTAAGAAAGAGAAGGCGGTTGCAGCTACGGCAGAAGGGGCAGCTCCAGCAGCTGCCGGACAAACGGCCGCGTCAGGTGCCGCGAAGGGTGCAGTTAAACCTGCCGCCGGTTCCGAAGCTAAGAAGTCAGCCAAATAGAATCTTTCGGCGCAATACTATGAAGAAAGTAAGAGTTCAGTTGGATAATCGATCGTACAATATCCTGGTCGGTCATGGACTGTTAAATGATTGTGGGCGCATACTCAAGAAACTAAATATTGGTACGGATGCGTTTATTATCACAAATAGTCGCATAGCAAATCTTTATAAAAAAACTATTCGAAAGAGCTTAGAGAAGAGTGGCTTCACGGTTAAGTTTGAGCTAATAGCCGATTCTGAAAGGTCCAAGTCTCTCTCATGTACCGGTGATATCCTGAATAAGCTTAGTCGTTACGACGTTAATAAACATATATTTATAATTGCATTAGGTGGCGGGGTCGTAGGGGATCTATCCGGTTTTGTAGCCTCTATATACAAAAGAGGTGTGCCATACGTCCAGGTACCTACGACATTATTAGCACAAGTCGACTCGGCCATCGGAGGTAAAGTTGCGGTGGATTTGGCCGTGGCTAAGAATATGGTCGGCGCATTTTATCAGCCCAAAGTAGTTATATGCGATATATGCGCAATTCAGACGCTCCCGCCTAGGCAGGTACGTAATGGTCTTGCAGAAGTAATTAAGTATGGCGTCATAAAGGATGCCTCTTTATTCAAATATATTGAGTCAAACTATAAACGTATATTGGAATTAGATGTTGATGCTCTTCTGTATGTAGTAGGAAAATCCTGCAAAATAAAGGCCGACATAGTCGCTAAAGACGAATTTGACAATAGAGGCCTCAGAACTATATTGAACTACGGACATACTATGGGCCACGCTATTGAGGCGGCATCGCATTACTCAGGACGATATAATCATGGAGAGTCGATAGCCCTCGGCATGCTTATATCCGGCCGTATCTCTACAAGCTTAGGCTTTATCAAAAAGTCCGAGGCAGACAGGATAGAGAGACTGATCGGTAATACCGGTTTGCCTATAGCTATAAAAGGAGTGCGGGATGAAGATATCTATTCAGCCCATCTGCATGATAAAAAGTTCATTAAAGGCAAGAATCGTTTTATACTTGCCGAAAAGATAGGCAAGGTCAGTGTTGTGGACAGCATATCCGATCGTGTGATATGTAAGGCTTTGGAGGCCTATTTAAAGTGAAAGGATATATTGTCCGTGGAACACATTTTGAGAAAGTTTAAAAAAGATGATGCCGCCCGGGTTAAGGAGCTTATACTTGGAATTTTAACTGCGGAATATCCGTTCGATAAGTCAGCCTACTCGGACAGCGACCTGGAAAAGATCAGCCAGACATACGGTGGGGAGAAGGATGCATTTTTCGTCATAGATGAGAATGCTCAGATAGCAGGCACGGTTGGCATTAAGATGGATTCCGATGAAAGTGCGCTACTGAGAAGATTATTCGTAGACGTAAAGAGACGCCGTCGCGGTTATGGCTCAGAGCTGGTCAGTAAGGCTATAAGTTTCTGCAGGGAGAAGGGCTACAAAAAAATATGCTTTAGATGCACCGACAGGATGTCCGATGCTATGAATCTCTGTAAAAAGAACGGGTTTAAAGAGATCGACACCCTTTCGGTCAGCGGTTTTAGTATCCATACTTTAGAGCTAAGCTTAAATAAATAGTAAAACTTCACGAAAATCGGAAAGTCACTTCAGGCTAAGCGTTATCTCAGCGTCACGGTATTCCATAATAACGCTCTGGCTATTTATTTTAATGATTTTGGCTCTGCTAATTGAATCCCCAACACCGACTATAGAATTATTTATTATCGCCCTGGGTCCGTCACTCAGAGACATTATCCCGTTTAAAACTAAATCCGGACTGCTTACGGGTGGCAGTATTCCCTCCGGTATCGCTTGCCGGGTGTTACTGATTGACACGTCTGATAAAACGACATCTGTCTTGACTAATGGCCTATAACTTACCCGATGAGTAGATATTTCTTTAGTGTCTTGCGGTATGATGATTTTGTGCGGGAACGTAGCGCTCAAAAAAAATCCACAAGCTGCCAATACCATGATTGTAATTGCCGGTGTTAGCATGTTAGCGACAGATTGCCTCGCGCTCTTTTTTTGCGCGACTGGCTTAGCGTAAGGCTCGGGTACCTCGATGCTATCCTCCGGCATCTTCTCCTTGAGACGTTCGAAAGGTTTCAGGTTTGATTGCGCTTTCTCCAGCGCCTCCTGTATTATGCTCATAGCGAATAATGTCCCTCCATCTCTTTGATGCTTCGCTCCACTATGGGAGCTGTTATATTTCGAGTCTCCATCACGTAAGCGGTCAGCATGGACTTATCGCAGACCATGTTAATCACGCGCGGTATCCCGCCGGCGTAACTATATATACTCTCGATAGCGTCGGTATCGAATTTAATTAAACCTTCAGATCCGGCAACCATCAGCCTGTGATTGATATAATCCGCGGCTTCTGTGCTTTCCAGCGGCGTTATATGAAAACGCACAGAGATTCGCTGTCTCAACTGTTTCAATGCGGGTGAATTCAGTTTATTCTTAAGCTCGGGTTGTCCGACCAGCACAATCTGAAACAATTTCTCCTTGTCGGTCTCGAGGTTTGATAACATTCTTATCTCTTCTAATATGGAAGTGCTCAAGTTCTGAGCCTCGTCAATTATCAACACAACATTGCCCCCATGCACCAACTCTTCGATTAAGAATCTATTTAGTTGTTTCAATAAAGAGACCTTGGTGCGTCCGGAAACAATTATTCCATAATCTTCGAGTATCGCCTGGAACAGCTGAAGCTCGGGGAGTGTGGAGTTAAAAATAAATGCGCTCTTTGTTTTCCTGTCGAGCTGGCCGAGGAGGGCTCGGCATAATGTGGTTTTGCCGGCGCCGATCTCGCCGGTGATCTCAAGAAAACCTTTACGCTCTTTTATTCCGTATACGAGATGTGCCAGCGCCTCTTTATGAACACGGCTTAAAAATAAAAAATTTGGGTCGCTAGTTATATTGAAGGGCTTCTCTTTTAGTCCAAAAAATTCTCTATACATATGTATTTGACATGATTATACACCTGCAATGTCGAGATTGTAAATATAAAACACATTATTCTTTTGGCGCTGGGCTAAGCGAGACTGTCTCCCTAATCTATAGTTTAAGATTAACTTGCTTTTAGGCTCCGTATTATGTATAATTTGAAATGTTATTGCGCGTTCATCCGGGTATTTTTTTTACAGGAGGATCTATTAGCTATGTGGAACGGTATAAATAGGCGCAGGTTCCCAAGGGCAAATTATAAATGTCTGATAACGATAAAGAAAAGGGTGACGGCTAAGACGATATCAACGTATACCGAAAATATTGGCGCGGGAGGTATATGCGTTCTTCTGAAGGAGGATTTGGGCCTATTTCAGGGGGTCGACGTGGAGCTTTTCCTGAACGAAAGCATTCCTGATATTAAATGCGGCGGCACCATAGTATGGGTTGTTAAAAAGACGGACCCCAACCATAAGGGGACATACCATTACGATACTGGCATCGAGTTCATCGATATAAGACCTGAGGACAGAGAAAAGATGTCCGGGGTAATAGATGAAATACTGAGGACACGCAGGCAAAAATAGCTTTTATATTGCGATCTACTTGACATTTCCGTTTCTTGTGTTATACTCTAGGCAAATCAAGATGGAAGGGGGTGACAATATAAAATGAAGAAGATGATAAAAGGAATTATAATATGCGTTGCTGTGTTGATGGTTCTGAATATGGCGACGGCTAGTTACGCTCAGGATATGGGTAAGAAGCTCTACAGAGGCTTAGCCAACATCGTTACCGGCTGGGTCGAGCTTCCGAAAAATATCTATGATACAAGCGTAGAGGACAATCCTCTTTCTGGCATTACGGTCGGATTAGCTAAAGGCGTTGGGATGACGATAGTCAGGACGGGCGCAGGGGTTTACGAAACTGCGACTTTCCCATTCCCTATACCGGAAGGCTATACCCCGGTTCTAGAGCCGGAATTTGTATTTAAGGGAAAATAAGCTGAAATTATTTTCCGTGGAATAAGGGGATAGAAATGCATAATTTTTATCCCCTTATTTTTTGCAATTAATAACATGGGGATATTGTGGCCGAACGAAGAAAGTTTATACGATTTGAAGCTACGTTAAATGCGTTATGCGAGATAGTAAGTGAAAAGCGCAGAACAACATATGCGGTTAAGAATATCTCTAACGAAGGCGCTCTCTTATTAGTTGATAGAAAGTTCGGTAGAGGCGATGAAATCAACCTTTCTGTGAATGTGCCCGATGATAATGTACCCATATTCGCTTCGTGTCAGGTAGCATGGCAGGATAATTCGAAAGATTGCGGACCATACGAGACGGGCTTGCAATTTACTAAAATTGAAAACCAGGACAAAGTCAGATTGCTTGAATACATATATATACAATGGTTGAAGATTCTCGACCGAAAATAACAAGCTAAGGAATGATGTGAAATATGCCAGAAGAGAAGAGAGAAGAAATCGTAAAAGAAGTAGTAGCACCACCTGAAGCTGTAAAGCAACAATCCGCAGTACCCACGCCTGAAGCACCGGTAACACCGGTCGTGACTGAAGTCAAAGTCAAACCCGCACCGGTTAAAAAAGAGAAACCGACGAACTGCGCAAGCTGTAAGAAGTCTATAAAGGGCAAGCGTTGGTATTATCGTAACGGGCAGTATTACTGCACCAAGAGATGCTGGGGAACAACTAAGAAGACTGCAAACACAGAAGAAGTGACTCCCAAAGCATAGCATATAGGATGCGCATAACGGAAGTTCATCTAGGCGGAGCTTTGTATCCTGTTCCTAAGGCATGGCTAGGGACTTACTTATCCTCGATCGTTTCTATATTTCTAATGCCGTTCAGGCACTCCCATAAATTTATCATTAAAGAAGATTGTGAATTTGTTGTAAATAGTCCCTTTACCTGAGAAGGAGGAAAGGCCATGGCCAGTAAAGTCTATTTTGTAAGAACGGATGCGCGTGATTCTGCGCAAGATGTTTCGAAGAAGATCAGGAAACTCATAAAAGAAAGCAAGATACTGGATTATATAAATAAGATCGACTTCACTGCTATTAAGCTTCACTTCGGCGATAAGGGTAATACCGGCCATATCAGATGGGAATGGGTGAAGGAAGTTTCCGAGCATGTAAAAAATCGTACAAATAACGTATTTCTTACGGATTCAAATGTGATATATAAGGCAAGCAGCCGAACTAATTCTGTCGACCATCTCAAGATTGCTTCTGAGCATGGGTTCAGCCTGGATAATATTGGTATTCCCGTTCTGATTGCTGACGGGTTGAGGGGGCGTAATTACGTTGAAGTGCCGGTTGCCGGAAAGCACTTCCAGAAGATAAAGATGGCGTCAGATCTTTCGGATTGCGACAGCATGCTGGCATTGACACATATAACAGGGCATATATTGACGGGCATGGGAGGGGCGCTAAAAAACGTTGGCATGGGATGCTCGTCCAGGCGCGGAAAATACGAAATGCACTGCGGTACAGTGCCTGCGATCGATCCATCCAAATGCGTGTCCTGTGGTAAGTGTATTCCCGTATGTCCGGCAGATGCACTTTCAATAAATACGGGTAAAATTTCTATTAATAAAGATGCTTGTCTGGGCTGTGGGGAGTGTGCTGTCGTATGTCCAACCGAAGCAATAGAGATAAGATGGAGCGAAACACTTGAAAAATTACAGGAAAAGATGGTAGAATACGCAAAAGGAGTTATCGATGCTCTTCGGTCAAATATCGGATATATCAATTTTCTGACTAGGATCACCAAGGATTGTGATTGTTTGGCCAAGGATGATCCCAGCATAGTAAGCGACATAGGAATATTAGTATCACGTGATCCCGTAGCAATAGATATGGCCTCAGTGGATTTGGTTAAATCGTCGAGTGGCAGGGATCCGTTCAGGGAAGGTTATCCGGAGGCGGACTGGTCGGTCCAGCTCAAGTACGCTGATAAGATGGGTCTTGGAAGTCTATCGTACGAATTAATCGAGGTGCGATAGTCTCCTATAGTCTTAATGATGATTGTATGTTTTGCAGGATTACACATGCTGGGTGAAGGGAAATTTACCCGGCCGGGCAGGTAATAAAATAAGGAGTATAACTAAATGGTCGATCAGGAGAGGCGAAGAGCTCAACGAGTAAAAGATGAAGAGTTGCCCCTTAAAATACTCGCAGGCGGATTCGATACTTCAACGCATACCCTGAACATAAGCTCGTCGGGTCTTTACTGCAAGGTTGATAAAGAAATTCCTTTAATGTCCAGGGTAAGATTGATGCTCATGATCTCCAGTCCGCTTAAAGCCGTTAAAGATACCAAAGGCGTTGAGGTTGAAGGCGTTGTTGTAAGAGCGCACCCGGTTATAGTTGATTTGAAAATAAAGCATTATGACATAGCCATATTCTTCGATAACTTGGAGCCCAAGGCAAAAGAGTTGATAGCGAACTATATAGCCCGGAAGAGAGCCTCATAGGCGCATCATATGGGAGTTCCCTATAAGTCTCGCAGGGTTAAGCTTATTATCGGGTTGCTGTCGAATGATGCAGTAATAATGAGCAAAGCCTGCAGCGCATTATCCAGAGCATTCGGAAAGATTGATTGCGAAAGCTCGGATGCCGATTTCACACAATCCGATTATTACGAAAAAGAAATGGGGTCAAATCTTAAAAGGAAATTTTTAAGCTTCGAAAAACTACTTGATCTTAATGACGTATATAAGGTTAAACTGCGAACAAATATCCTCGAGAAAAAGTTTTCGCGCGATGGGAAGCGAGTGGTCAACATTGACCCGGGGTATCTGGATTTCGCCAAGCTGGTCCTCTTCTCGACTAAAGACTATACCCACCGTATATATATTAACAAAGGAATTTTTGCGGAAGTGACACTCTTCTATAAAGACGGTAAATACAATTCATGGCCATGGACCTACCCTGACTATAAGAGCGAGCCTTACAAAGAAACATTCGATATCATACGTGCGCTGTATGCCGAGGCAAGCCTATGACGATGATAAAGAAGAAGAGTCTGATAGTTGCGCTCATTTCAAGCTTTGTAATATGTCTTGTTCTTATCGTAAACCTGATCGGTTATCTTATCTACACGCAACTGAAGCATGACGAGCTTAATAGTGCATACAAGGCTTCACTGCAAAGAGTTAATGCAAAGATGTATGCTGAGCACATTGAGATAGACAAGCTTGGGGCTACCTTTGACCGCGTGGGGCCGTTAAGCGGCCAGGCCGTTTTGGAAGGCATAATAAGGAACGATGGAGTCCGTGACCTGTCAGATATATGCGTCCGGGTCAGATTTTTAGACAACGACGGTGCTTCATTGTATGAAATTACGTTCCACCCCCAGGAGCCGTCTCTTGGAGCTTTTAGATCGGTTCAGCAGGCTTCCGCTACTCACATTACAGATGCGGATGCATACCCATCATCCATTAAGCCTGAGAGCTCACTGCCGTTCAAAAAAATTCTAGCGAATTGCCCCAACGAAATTATTACGGAACTAAAGCATGGTGCACCGTCGTTGAGTGGGAAAAATAAATGGACAGGAAAGTTCGATTATGAAATATTGGCAGTGACTTTCCGATGAGATATATCTACTTGTCCGTCGTAATATTTTTACTGCTTGGCTCGCTTCTATTTGTAGGCTCATTCGTATGCCTCGACATGGTAAATCATAAGACCTTCTATTTCGTGATTCAGTCATTAGGCAGGGATATCGGTATGATAAGAGTCGATCGATTCCTTACCGAAGATAAGATAATTTATAAATCCGTAACTAGTATGCCGCTAGAATCCCTGTATACCGAATACAGATCTCGTCTTGTTCTCGATAAGAAATACAATCTAGAAAGTTACACAAAAGAACGGGTATCCGGACGTTCTGTCGATTCCATATATCTTGAGAACTTTAAAAATCTGATATCTTTTGTTTCTCGGTATCAGTCCAAGTTCACCTGCTCGGAGAATATTCCTATAAAAAGAGATATCTTTGTGTTCGAAGAAGATTCTCCTATGACTTATTTGCCGATAATTGAAAACTATAATTTTTCGAGAGGGCGATCTCAGGGCTTTAATACCATATCGTATCTGCAATCATGGAACATACCTCCAATGAATAGGCTCATTATATTGACATCTATTAAGAACGAGCATATAAAGATCGGCGCTCGTAAAATAAATACCGAAAACCTTATACTCAAAATCAGAGATTTCCCTCAAGGCGCGATATGGTTAGGAAGATCTGATAGATCGATAATGAAGATTGACCTTCCAGCTAAGGGTATCAACATCGTCAGGACTTTCACACAAAAGAGTTTAAAAATCGTTGATGCGCCTTCGGGGCGGGACGGATTCTCTTCGAAAAATGTTTTATTTAAAAGTAAAAGCACGGATCTGTCAGGTACCGTTACGTTTCCTTCTAGAGAGGGTAAATTTCCCGCTGTATTACTGTCACCTGGCGCCGGGCCACAAGACAGAGACTATCAGGGTTTATTTGTCGGCATGGCAAGCTATCTATCAAGAAACGGATTTGCCTGTCTTAGGTTTGATAAGAGGGGGGTAGGGTCTAGCGGTGGTGAAGTAGTTTCGTCCACGGAAGCCAGTGATATAGAGGATCTTGGTTCTGCTCTTCAGTGCCTTTCCGGACAGAGCATGGTAGATCCGGACAGGATCATTATCATAGGCCATGGCAGAGGAGCAATCAATGCGATGAAATTTGCCTCTAAGAATAGCGGCGTCAAAGGACTTATAATGATGTCCCCGTCGCCTTACCCTTATAGTGACGGTATGTCGAATAAGGAAGACCTTGAGGCAAGGTCGCAAAAAGCAAAATGGACTGACGATTATCTCAATCTTGTCATTAAGACTACGCAGGACTCTAAGATTAAAACTGCTAATTCGGAGGGAGACTGGACTTATATTTTAGGTAAAAGATGTTTCCTCGGATCTATGAGAGAAGATATATTGGGCGGACTTACGGCCGAGATAATTGATCTTCAAATCCCCATCCTGATACTGCAGGGAAAAGACGCAGAAGAAATTTATGGTAATTCGGCAGTCACAATAGATAAGATGTTAGCGCTTTCTGGAAAAACCCAGCACACATTAACATATTATGCATATCTGGGCCCATTTTTCGGACAGAAAATATCAGATGGTATTCACAGGGCTTATTACGATGTGGACAAGGAAGTTCTTGATAATATTCGAAATTGGCTATGTAACACCTTGATTGCCAAGCCCGCAGTATCGGTTGAAAAATGAAACAATCTGGCATTGAATCCGCCGTTGCCGCAATATATCCTGAGCGCGAAAAATACGAAAATACAAAAACCCAATAATTTACTCGTATCGGCCTTGCGGTGTCCATTATTCAGTTGACGGTTCAACTTAATCTATGATATATTTTTAGCTCTGGAGGGAGCCATTCATGTTTAAGACGAAAGACAGTTTTATAGAAAGACGCCGCTACGTAAGGCTTCAGACACCCATAGACATAACTTATACGGTTCCCGATACGGGTAACGTACTGAGCACCAACATTAAAAACATATCTGCGGATGGATTGAGATTTGAAACTCCTAATAAATCAATAAAAGAGTCTGACATCTTAGAGCTAAAGATGGTAATCCAGGATGCGCCTAATCCTGTCCATGCAAAGGCCAAAGTAATATGGAAGAAGAAGATGTCTCTGGAAGATGCGGCCCCATTTGATTGCGGCCTTGAATTCACCGAGATAGAAGAGGATAATAAGAATACTTTTTTGAAATTCTTATGTGATCTTATTTATACCATTAAGAAGGAGGCTAAGAATGCTAAGAAGAAATAGCCGGATTAAGGCAGTCTTTATTCTAATATCCGTACTGGCCGTATCAATGTTAAATGGCTGTAGCACTCTTACAATACCGACGCCCGAGGAGATAATAAGGAAGCCGCTGGGTACCGAATCAGTCAGAGTCGGCATGACGAAACAGCAGGTGGAATCCATCTGGGGTAGACCGGACCACGTAGGGATGGCGGAGAATAAGCAAAAGTGGTCTTCACCCAGAGAGGTGTGGACTTATAATGCAAGGTATGGGGCCATACCTGTGGACGCCGGATATCTATCCACAACCCAGAAATTATACTTCGATGGACCAAATCTCACCGAAATAAGCGGCTAAATTAGCTCATGGATAATTGTTGATATTTTATAATAATATGTGGGCAAGCTAAATGCTAAGATTAATGTGTAAATCCAAGATACATCGTGCCACCTTAACAAAGGTAGATCTTCATTATGAAGGCAGTATAGGAATAGACTCCCTCCTGATGAAGAAAGCAAATATTTATCCCGGAGAGATAGTGCAGGTATTAAATGTTAATAATGCGGCCAGGTTTGAGACCTATGCGATAGAAGAGAAGGCCGGATCGGGCACAATAGGTTTATACGGCGCAGCGGCTCACCTGGGAAACGCCGGCGACCTCGTAATAATCTTGTCGTACGGATTTATAGATGATAAGAAAGCCCGTCATATGAAACTAAAACCGGTTTATGTTAATTCTTTAAATAAGATTGTAAAATAACCATGTCGGAGCTCGAGATACGGAATTTTCCGGAAGCCATTCTAAGAAAAAAGGCCGCCAGGGTAGGAAAGATTACACAGTCCGAGCGATCCGTCCTTGCGGATATGGCAAAAACAATGTATTTGAACCAAGGCGTGGGGTTGGCTGCCGTCCAGGTGGGAATAGATAAACAGATGGCGGTTGTTGACATAGGCGAAGGGCTTATAAAGATGATTAACCCTGTGATCGTGGAGCGGGAAGGTGTGGAGACGCATGAAGAAGGCTGTCTGAGCTGTCCGAATGTTACCGCCAAAGTAAAGCGCTCGAAAAAGGTAACCGTAAGTTTCATGAATGATAATGGGGATTTTATGGAGTTGAAGGCATCCGGCCTATTGGCTCGGGCTGTTCAGCACGAGCTGGATCACTTAGCAGGGAAAGTCATCATAGATTACTTAGGGCCGATTAAGAAGTTGCTTGCCAAAAAGAAATTATCAACTCGAAATAAGGCGAAATGATCCATGGGTCTATATGATAAGTTGGAATCGGATATGAAGTCTTCGCTAAAAAACAGCGAAGTTGTGAAGCTCTCCGTTCTCAGAATGTTAATAGCAGCAATCCGGCAGACGCAGATAGACGGTAATAAAAAAATAATCGAAGATCCCGATGTATTACAGATCCTGACCCGGCAAGTAAAACAGCACAAAGATTCCATCGTCCAGTTCAAAAACGGAAATAGGCAGGATTTAGCGGATAAAGAGTTGGCTGAGCTTAAGATTCTCGAATCATATCTCCCCGAACAGATAAGCGAGGAAGAGCTGACGGCTATCGTCGCTTGGGCTATTACTGAAAGCGGAGCCACCACAAAAGCTGAAATTGGCAAAGTTATGAAATTGATTATGAGTAAGACCGCTAATGGCTGTTGCGATGGCAAGCAAATAAGCCAACTTGTAATGAGATCTCTTAAATAAAATATTTGATCTGTACGATTTTTTCATAAGATTCTCATTTTTCCTTGATAAGTGTTTTACGATGTAGTATATTGTCTTACTATGAAAGGAGGAGTAAAATGAGCAAAAGAGTTGTTGTTAGTTTATGTGTAGCGTTAGTGTTATGTCTAGGGTTGGCCGCGGTATCTCACGCTGCTGACGAGAAGGCAGGATGTCAGGCCAAGAACTTTTGGCAGAAACTCTTCAATTATCCGGCAAATGTAACGAAGGAATCTGTAAACGTCGTTGCTGATACAGCTAAGAAGAGTACGGAAGTAGTTACCGATGAAGTTAAAAAAGTCGGCCAGGTTACATCCGGCGATGTGAATAAGAGCGGTGATCTAATCACCGAGCCTGTAAAGGGCACCGCCGATACTGTCGTAAAGGCAACCGAAGGAGTTGTAAAGGCTCCCGTTGAGGCCGCAAAACAGTAATAATATTTCATTAATCAATTGATAAAATAGAGGGAGCCATATCTTAAGTTAATGGTATGGCTCCTTCTATTAAAACGTTTTTATGCAAAAAGAATGAACGGTATTATATGAAGGTAATAAAATGTGCTCATACAGGATGTAAAGAGAGCGTGATAGCGCTGTCCGCATTCTGCTGGGACCACACTAAGGATAAGATTGAATATGCCAGTCTACTGGTTAAATACGCAAACGATGGCCATGATCTTACGGGTGCCAATCTTAAAAAAGTAGCACTAAAAAAAGCTCACATAGAAAAAGCACGTCTTTCGGGAGCAGACCTGTCACAGTCAGACCTGAGTTATGCGCATTTCTTTGACTGTAATCTGAATGGAGCGGCCATGATAGGCGCCGATCTATCTAACTGCGATTTTACGCATAGCAGTATAAGAAAGGCCGATTTAACCAAGGCAAACCTGGCCAACTCCAGGCTGTGGAATTCCGATCTAACCGAAACAAATCTTACCGAATCCAACTTATCCGGATCCGATATGTGGAATACAAAGTTATTTAAGGTTAAGCTTTGGCACACCAGCTTAGCAGGCGCCAGATCAATAACGAAAAAGAGTTTTTCGAAGGGTAAAAAGTTATTAGATATAGTCTCGATAAATGAATCGGGTACGACCTCTGCGGAGGAGTCGTACAGGGATATAAAACAGTACTTCATATCCAATGGAATGTATAATGACGCCAGCTGGGCATCATTCAAAGAGAAGACCATGGAGCGCCTGGCATTTAAGAAGAGGGGTGATTGGAACTATATTCCAAGCCTGGTAATGAGCGGGCTATGTGGTTACGGTGAGAAACCTTACAGGATCATACTTTCCGCGTTCCTGACGATACTTACGTTCGCCGCCTTGTATTTTTCATTTAATACTGTAGAACGCTGTGGGGATCACGCTTATATATTAAAGTGGTTTGACTATGTTTACTATAGCGCAATAACTTTTACGACCGTAGGTTACGGTGATTTTATTCCGAGAGCGCATATGGGCGCAAGATTATTGGCTGCCCTCGAAGCTTTCTCCGGCGTCTTTGTAACAGGCCTCTTTATATTTACGTTAGCCCGTAAATATTCCGCGCGATAACCTATTATTCATGAATATATCTAAATTATCATTGATTGAAAAGGCTAATAAGGTCTTCAGAAAATCCCTGAAGAGTTGCAATATATGCCCTCGCAATTGCGGCATAGACAGAACCGCGGGTGAGATAGGATACTGTAGGGCTTCATACAAACCCAGGGTGTATAGTTATCTGGCCCATCACGGCGAGGAGCCGCCCATATCCGGAATTAAAGGATCGGGGACTATTTTTTTCTCCCACTGCAATATGAAATGTGTATACTGCCAAAATTATCACTTCAGCCAGTTGGATAAGGGCGAGGATGTCACCGTAGAAGCTCTGGCGGATATAATGATAAGCCTCCAGAATAAAGGCTGCCATAATATAAATCTGGTAACTCCTACCCATTATGTTCCTCAAATCATGATATCGCTCGAGATAGCGATCAAGAACGGCCTTGATATACCGATTGTATATAATACCAGTGGTTATGAACTCGAAGAGACGATAAAATTATTGGACGGGATCATAGATATCTATCTGCCTGATATCAGGTATTCTGATAATGCTATGGCTAAGAAATATTCCGATGCGAATAGCTATGTTGAATTCAATCGCACAGCCATTAAGGAGATGCACAGACAAGTCGGAGATCTTAAGATGGATGAGCGAGGCATAGCTTTGGAGGGGCTGATTATACGCCTGCTGGTAATACCTAATATGATTTCCGGATCCGAGAAATCCCTGGAGTTCATTAAAAATGAGTTAGGTAAAAACACATATTTGAGCGTCATGAGCCAGTACTACCCGGCTTTCAAGGCCTGCGATTTTAGCGACTTATCCGGACGGAGCACTCCGGATGAATATAAGAATGTGGTTGACGAAGCATGTCTTTTGGGGTTAAATAATGGCTGGGTTCAGGATAGCCCTGAGAAGATCGACCCAAAATATTTAGGCACGAATATAAAACCCGCTAAAGGTAACCTGTAAAATGAAAAAACCCAGAAAGTCAATGTCGCATGCCAAGCAATTAGAAGCCATATCAAAGGTCAGTAAGACCATCACTTCGGATCTTTACCTCGAAGATATACTTAAATTGATAGTAACCGTAACGGCGGAGATAATGGATTCTAAGATATGCTCCCTGATGTTTATAGACGAGAAGACCGGCGAGTTAGTATTGAAGGCGACTCAATCGATGAGCGATTTATATAATAAGAAGCCGCATCTTAAGATAGGCGAGGGCATTGCCGGTAAGGTTGCGCTAACAAATAAACCCATAGCCGTTTACGACCTATCGAAAGAGCCGGAGTATAAGTCAAAAGCCATAGCCGAAAAAGAGGGGCTGAAGTCGTTGCTTTCCGTGCCTCTTTCAGTAAAAGGCAAAGTTCTTGGCGTATTAAATAACTACACATCGTACTCTCATAAATTTACAAAAGACGAGGCCAATATACTTACCACGGTAGCTAATCAGGCCGCGATCGTTATAGAGAATGCGGAACTCATGGTTAAGACGAAGGTTGTGCAGGCGGAGCTCGAGGCGCGTAAAGCGATCGAAAGGGCTAAAGGCATTCTAATGCGCCAGCAGGGGTTATCCGAAGAGGACGCCTTTCGTAAGATACAGCGCCAGAGTATGGATATGAGAAAGTCTATGCGGGAGATCGCTGAAGCGATTATTCTTATTGAAAACATGAAGAAATAGTTAGGAATTAAAAATCTTGATATTTTGCATTGACATTAGTCGTGTCGGTGGTATAATGGAAACGATAAGACTATGACGTCCATATCCCAAGGCGGGACATGGGCGTTTTTTTTGTTTATATGACCATAAGGCTAAATCATGAAGAAGAATATTAGAATAGCAATAGCGCAAATTAATTGCATAGTGGGCGATCTTGATGGTAATGCATCTAAGATAATTGATTACATCCAGAAAGCTAAAGGGCTCGGTGCCGATATAGTCGCTTTTCCTGAGCTTGCCATAACCGGTTACCCACCGGAGGACTTGCTTCTTAAGCCGAAATTCATATCTGATAATTTAGATGCCTTGAATAGGGTGGCAAAGTCAGTAAATGATATCAGTGCAGTCGTAGGGTTTGTAGGGCAAACGGGTAAAGATATATATAATTCAGCGGCCATATTGCATAAGGGTTCCGTTAAGGGCGTTTACCATAAGATGCTTCTGCCTAACTACGGCGTATTTGATGAGAAGCGATATTTTAAAAATGGCAATGCAGGCCAGGTTTTCAGGATAGGAGATCTGCTTTTCGGAGTAAATATTTGTGAAGATATCTGGCATAACGAAGGCCCGTTACTGCAAGAAGCCGGATTAGGCGCAAAGATAATCATTAACATTAATTCCTCTCCATATCATGCAGGCAAGATATTGGAGCGAGAGGAGATCGCAAAACGCGGTGCCAGGGCGAATAACGTCTACATAGTATATGCCAATTTGGTCGGTGGCCAGGATGAGATAGTTTTTGACGGGCAGAGTATGGTCATAGACCCATCGGGTAAAGTGATTTGCCGCGCGATGCCGTTTAAGGAAGATCTGCTATTAGCGGACCTCGAGGTAGAGACGGGAAAAGCATCTCCGGGTGAGAGGACTATAGTTCTATCAGATAAATTATCAGAAAAGGCCAGGCCGGCCATAATAAGAAAGAATATAGGCCCAATGGATCCTGTGGCGGAAATATATGAAGCGCTTTTATTGGGGCTAAAAGATTACGCAGTGAAGAATAATTTTGAAAAAGTCGTGATAGGGCTTAGCGGCGGGATTGATTCTTCGCTGGTGGCGGCCATATCGGTAGATGCTATAGGAAGCGATAATGTGACCGGCGTTTTTATGCCTACGAGATACTCGTCTGAAGAATCGGAGAAAGACGCCAGAGATGTGGCATCCAGGCTTGGTGTAAGATTCAATAATATCTCCATCGATCACATATATAAACTATATTTGATGGCTCTGGAGCCGTGTTTTGCGGGGTCACCGAGAGATATTACCGAGGAGAATCTTCAGGCGCGCATAAGGGGTAACATGCTAATGGCCCTTTCAAACAAATTCGGATGGCTGGTGCTTACGACCGGAAACAAATCCGAGATGAGCACCGGTTACGCGACGCTTTACGGAGATATGGCGGGCGGATTAGCGGTCATAAAGGATGTACCAAAGACGCTTGTGTATAAATTATCCAAATATCGGAATAGCATCTCTAAGGTGATACCTGATTCTGTAATTACTAAGGAGCCTACCGCCGAGCTTAGGCATAATCAAAAGGATAGAGATACGCTCCCGCCATACGATATGTTGGATCCTATAGTTAAGTCGTATGTGGAGGAAGATAAGAGTCCCGGAGAAATTGTGAAACTTGGTTTTAACAAAGATATTGTGGATAGGGTAGTGGATATGGTGGATAAGAGCGAATATAAAAGGAGGCAAGCTCCTCCCGGCATTAAGATCACGCCTAAAGCGTTTGGCAAAGACAGAAGGATGCCCATAACCAACAAATACAAATAGTAATTAAATATCTCGCTGTAGAGAATATATCAAGAAGGAGCAAAGAAGCCCTTTATGGTACTTGTATGAATGTAAGGGCTTGTTTTAAACACACAGAAGTGTAAATGGCACAAAGGCGTTCTCAAAATTAAGGGGCGCCTTTTATTTTAAAGACTAAGACGTCTTTTTGACCACTGAGCGGTCGAAAGGACGTTTTTTTAATTACAATTTATAAATTAAAAAGGAGGGATATATGATAAATAGTGGAGATGTAGCATGGGTTTTGATGTCGACCGCGCTCGTCATGATGATGACGGCGCCGGGTCTGGCATTTTTTTATGGGGGTTTGGTAAGGCGTAAGAATGTGCTGGCAACAATGATGCAGTCGTTCTTCGTGCTGTGCCTTATAAGCATACAATGGATATTATGCGGATATAGCTTATCGTTCGGACCCGACATTGGTCATTTCATAGGAAGCTTGTCATGGGCCGGATTGAAAGGCGTTGGCATGGCACCGAACCCTGACTATGCATCAACGATACCACATCTGCTTTTCATGGTATATCAGATGATGTTTGCAGTAATCACTCCGGGTTTAATAACAGGTGCATTTGCAGAGAGAATGAAATTCTCCGCCTATGTGATATTCACATTATTATGGGCAACGCTTGTATACGATCCTGTATGCCATTGGGTATGGGGAGCGGGCGGCTGGCTTAAGAATATGGGAGCCCTGGACTTTGCCGGAGGTACAGTAGTTCACGTTTCATCCGGAATTTCCGCTTTAGTCTGCGCTCTTATGTTAGGAAAGAGGAGAGGTTACGGACGCGAACCTATGCCGCCGCACAATCTTCCTCTGACCATATTGGGCGCTTCTCTTTTATGGTTCGGATGGTTTGGGTTCAACGCGGGTAGCGCATTGGGCGCGAATGAACTTGCAGTCTCTGCATTCATTGCCACAAATACCGCAGCAGCTGCCGCCGCGCTAATGTGGATGGCCATAGAATGGAAATTTACAGGCAAGCCAACAATTCTTGGTGGTGCCACAGGAGCTGTGGCCGGACTGGTGGCAATAACGCCTGCGGCGGGATTCGTGTCGCCACTATCATCTATCTTAATAGGGATAGCGGTTGCCATCGTTTGCTATACGGCTGTCGCTGTGATCAAACTTAAGCTCGCATATGATGATAGTCTGGACGCATTTGGTGTGCATGGAGTAGGCGGGACGCTGGGAGCCCTATTAACCGGACTGTTCGCGCAGAAGGTGATTAATTCTGCCGGAAATAACGGTCTATTTTTCGGAAATCCTCATCAATTTATCGTACAAGCTATCGGTGTAGTGGCAACGATGGCCTATTCTATCGTCATCACATTTATTCTTCTTAAGATGATCGATGCTGTAATAGGTCTGAGGGTGGCAGACGAAGAGGAGACCGTCGGATTAGATATTACTCAACACGAAGAGAGCGCTTATACACTGCTCGATTAATATACAAAAGGAGAAAGCCATGAAACTCATAATTGCTGTTATTCAACCGCATAAGTTGGAAGATGTGCTTCTGGAGTTAGAAAAGGCCGAGATACATTTAAAGACAGTATCAAATGTTTTGGGATGCGGCAGACAAAAAGGGCGCACTGAAATATATAGAGGCAGGAAAGAAACGGGAAATCTGCTAAAGAAAGTAAGGCTAGAAATTGCAGTAAATGCCGAATTTGTCGAACCTGCCATTTCAGCAATAACTAAAGGAGCTAGAATAGGCAAGATAGGTGATGGTAAGATATTTGTGATCGATCTTAATGAATGCGTTAGGATCAGGACCGGGGAAAGAGGTAGTCAAGCTATAGGATAAAGTTACCAATTTAGGTCAATTATTACTTGTATTAGTGTAAAGATTGAAATTGCCGCACAAACACCACGTAGTGTTTATTACAATGACGTTTCGTTCTTCTATGAAGAAGGAGCGTCATTTTTGTTTATTATGTCTATTATTAATGAAACAGGGAGGCTGCGATGCATAAAAGAGAGATAATGATATATACATTAGTTGGTGCCGTTGTCTGTTTCGTAGTTGTGGCCACATTTAACAGCGTGCCATCGTATGCAGATGAAAGTACGCCAAAAGCACCGTTGATGAGCGCCCTGGACAATGTAGGAGTATCAGATCCTTTAAACAAACTAGCGATTAACATCTACGGATATGCAGAAGGAGGCTGGTTCTATGATGCCTCTTCGCCTCACAAGGGAGCGGGACCAACGTTTATTGGATACAACAGCTACAAAAGCGATCTCACTCCCGATAAGGTCAGCCTGAACATCGAACGCACGGTCGATCCTACGAAAAAGCAGTTTGATTTGGGCGGACGCATGGAGGGTATTTTTGGTGCAGACGCTGCATTCATCCACTCAAACGGCATGTGGGATACTCAAACAGGCCATAATCAATGGGATCTCCTCCAAGCCTATGCGGATATAGCTCTTCCTTATGTACCGGTCCGAGTGCGCTTCGGTAAGTGGATAGAGCTAGCCGGTTTCGAGCAATTCAGCGCTAATATCTATGGGGCTTTTGGTGACCCCGCCAGAGCGCTATATACATATAGCTACCAGTTCCTCTATGCAGAACCTGGTACGCAGACTGGCACCCTGTTCACTTATGTTCTGAGTCCGCAATGGACATTTGATGCCGGATTTACCTGGGGCTGGAACCAGTCCTTGCGGGATGCCAACCATGCGCTTGATTTCCTGGGCCGTGTGACATACGCACCAAGTGACAAAACTACATTTATCTTTGTTATTACTGAAGGCCCGGAGTTCCCTATAGGCACAGGCCATAATCTGCCTAATGGTGACAGTGGCAACTATTGGACTGCGTTGGATTTTGTCATCACGCAGAAGGTCACCGATAAATTAAGCCTTGGCTTAGGAATTGACTATGTCGAGACTCCTAAGATATCCGGCTTACCCGAAGGGACCAAGCAATGGGGTGGCGTGGCAGGGTATGCCAGCTACGCGATCGATCCTCACTTCACACTTAATACCAGGCTTGAATGGTATGATGACGCAGCAAATGGTTTTTCTAACGCTGCATCAAGCGGCGCCAATTACTACGAGGTAACCGCCGGCGTGGCCATAAAGCCATTTCCAAAAGACAATATACTTTCGCACTTATTGTTTAGACCGGAAATTCGTTATGATCATAGTGACCGATCGGTATATAGCACAGGGAAACGAGATCAATTGACATTCAGTATGGACGGGTTATTTACGTTTTAGCTTTATTGTAGAAGTGTCGAGAAAGCTAAGTTTTAGATTTTTTCTGGACATTATTTTCTTGCACAAACACAAAGCGTGTGTTAGTATTTTTGAGCACGATGGAGTGCCATACAGATTAAAAAACGATAAGAACATAGGCGTTCGATTTCGGCCGTTAGATTATTTTTTTGGCGCGAGAAGAGCGCTTAATTGTTTACAATAATTTTAAGGAGGATGTATGGCATCCAGGCAACAGACAGCCACGATAAGCAAAGAAACAAGTCCGCTACAGGTTAAGGGGGGTAACATGCCGGTCAGACAGGAAGCGCTTTCCAGAGTCAAGAGCATTAATTTGGCTAAGGTTGATAGTCCTAAAAAAGTATCATCATATTTCGGTGAAAATACATTCAATTTAACCGCTATGAAGGAGTATATATCTAAAGATGCTTTCGATGCATTTAAACGCTGGATGTCCGAGGGCGTTACCATTACCATCGATCAGGCAAATGAAATAGCCAACGCAATGAAGGACTGGGCGATGTCGAAAGGCGCCACATACTACACTCATTGGTTCCAGCCGATGACAGGGCTTACAGCTGAAAAGCACGACAGTTTCATTTCAATTACAGGGCAAGGTACAGTCATCGAGAAGTTTTCCGGAAGCAAACTGATTCAGGGCGAGCCGGATGCAAGCTCATTTCCATCGGGCGGAATCCGTGCGACTTTTGAAGCCCGCGGATATACGGCATGGGATCCTTCGAGCCCGGCCTTCATTATTGAATCAAATTCAGGCAAGACCCTGTGTATTCCAACCATCTTTATCTCTTACCATGGTGAGGCGCTCGATAAAAAACTACCACTTCTACGTTCTGATGACGCCTTAAGTAGGGCCGCCGTCAATTTATTGAAATTATTTGGCCATAAGGATGCCAAAAAAGTAATATCGACATGCGGAGCGGAGCAGGAATACTTCCTTATAGATAAAAATTACTACAACTTAAGGCCGGACCTTATAATGACCGGCAGGACGCTTGTTGGCGCAAGCTCTCCCAAAGGTCAGCAGTTAGAAGATCAGTACTTTGGCGCTATAAAAGAACGTGTGGTGAATTACATGTTCGAAGTTGCCGAGGAGGCTTATAAGCTGGGCATTCCTATTATGACCAGGCATAACGAGGTCGCGCCGCACCAGTACGAGTTTGCTCCAATTTTCGAGGAATCGAACATTGCCGCAGATCATAATCTACTATTAATGGAGATAATGAAGAAGGTGGCGTTGAGGCATAATCTGGTCTGTCTCTTGCACGAAAAACCGTTTGCCGGTATTAACGGAAGCGGTAAGCATCTGAATTGGTCGCTCGCCGACGACAAAGGCAACAACCTCTTAAATCCCGGAGACACGCCGGAGGATAATCTACAATTTTTGGCCGTGCTTGCCGCAGTACTAAGGGCAGTCTACCTGCATTCCGATCTTCTGAGGGCCAGCATTGCTCTGGCGGGTAATGAGCACAGGCTCGGCGCAAATGAAGCGCCTCCGGCGATTATAAGCGTTTTTCTCGGAGAGCAGCTTAATTCTATTTTAAATATGATAGAAAATGGCACAAAAGATAAAATATCGAAGAGTGATATAATTGATCTGGGAGTCGCGAGGCTTCCCAGATTTAATAAGGACACTACCGACAGAAACCGAACTTCGCCTTTTGCCTTCACTGGAGCAAAGTTTGAGTTTAGAGCGGTCGGATCGTCACAAAACATATCCACACCGATCACTATGGTGAATACTATCATAGCCGATTCACTCGATTATGTTGCCGGTGAAATAAAGAAAGCCTCCAGCGGTAAAGATTTCAATACCGCGGTCTTACGAGTAATAGCCAAGATAGTCAAAGAGACTAAAGATATACGTTTCGAGGGAAATAATTACGCCGAAGAGTGGGTGAAAGAGGCTAAGAAAAGAGGGCTTCCTAATGTCGCATCTACGTGCGAATCCCTGAAAGCCCTTGAAGATAAAAAGAACATCACCCTTTTCGAGAAGTATAAAGTATTCTCATCCGAGGAGATCGTTGCAAGGTATCATATATGGGTGCATACTTATAATACCATGATCGAGATAGAGGCAAATACCCTTAACGAAATAGTGAACTCGACCGTTGTCCCTGCGAGCATGGAATACGAAGAGATGCTTGCGGACAATCTTTCCAAAGTCGTGAGACTGAAGAAGGACGCAGGATTGAAGGTCATCCCGGAGGCGATTAATGACCAGAAAGAGCATCTCGCAGAGGTGGTGGCGAAGATATATTATGTTCGTCACAATACCGCTTCGCTTGTTAAAATGCTTGAGAAAGCGGGCAAGCTTCCGCACGAGAAGAAGGCAGAGCTGTATTTCGATGAGCTTAAGCCTTTGATGGAACATATAAGGAAACATGTGGATGATCTGGAGAGGGTTGTTCCGGATGAGCATTGGGATTTACCTAAATACAGAGAGATGCTTTTTATAAAATAAAGATTTATTGCGATAGATGAAAACGCCTTCCTTAAGAGGGAGGGCGTTTTTGTCATACTCTTAAGAAAGCTATTAATGCGATATAATAATCTACCGGAAGCGCAGGGTCTGTACGATCCAAGATTTGAACACGATTCATGCGGTGTTGGGTTCGTATGTAATATTAAAGGCGCTCAATCCAATTCCATAGTAAAACAAGGGCTCGAGGTATTAAATCGTCTTTCTCACCGCGGCGCTACCGGCGCCGATCCCAAGACCGGCGATGGCGCGGGTATATTGATCCAGATCCCGCACGACTTTTTCGATAAAGTCTGTAAAGATGCTAAAATTAAACTACCGCAAAAAGGCAGTTATGGAGCAGGCCTTGTATTTCTTCCGACCGATAGAGCTTCGCGCGACGTCATTAAAGATTACTTTAAGAAGGTTATCGAAGATGAAGGTCAGACGCTTCTCGGATGGCGCGATGTCCCTGTAGATAACTCTGTAATAGGACTCACTGCCAGAGAGACGGAGCCTAAGATTGAACAAGTATTCGTCGCCAAAAGTAATAATATAAAAGACCCATTAGATTTTGAACGGATACTATATGTAATCAGGAAGCGTGTGGAAAATTACGTACGCGATTCCGATATTCCGCAGAAGAGATCGCTATACGTAACAAATCTTTCGAGCAGAACCTTCTCGTATAAAGGACTGCTGATGCCTGAGCAGGTCGACAGCTTCTTCCTGGATCTTAAGGATCCGCTTATTAAAAGCGCCATCTGCCTGGTTCATTCCAGATATAGCACCAACACCTTCCCTACATGGGATCTGTCCCAGCCATTCAGATTCTTAGCCCATAACGGAGAAATTAACACTCTGCGGGGTAATATTAATTGGATGAAGGCCAGGGAGGGGCTGCTACATAGTAAGCTGTTCGGTAAGGACATTAAGAAGTTATTGCCCGTAGTAGTCCCGGGGGGAAGCGATTCGGCAACCATAGATAATGTGTTCGAGCTTTTAGTCCTTTCGGGAAGATCATTACCGCATGCGATGACGATGTTAATACCCAGCGCGTGGGAGCAGAACGCATTAATGGATAAGAAGTTCTCCGATTTTTATAAATACCACGCCTGCCTTATGGAGCCGTGGGATGGTCCGGCGGCTATGGCGTTTACGGACGGAACATGCGTCGGAGCTTTACTCGATAGAAATGGCCTCAGGCCGGCGCGTTACCTGGTAACTAAAAAAGATATTGTCGTTATGGCCTCCGAGGTAGGCGTATTGGATATCCCGCCCCAGGACATACTCATCTCAGGAAGATTAGAGCCCGGCAAGATATTCTTCATAGACACTCAAGCCGGAAAGATAGTAAACGATCCTGAGGTAAAGGAGGAAATGGCCGGCGGACAACCATACGGCAGCTGGCTGAAAAAGAATCTCGTAGAACTTACAAGTATTCCCGGTGTTACGTTAACTAAAAAGCGCGAGGAACCTTTATTAAAAAGGCTTAAAGCCTTCGGATACACCAGGGACGACATGAAGTTCATAATAAAACCGATGGCGGAGGAGGGTAAAGAGCCGGTCGGGTCCATGGGAAATGACTCTCCGCATGCCATCCTTTCACTTAAGCCGCAAACTCTATTCACATATTTTAAACAGTTATTCGCTCAGGTAACGAACCCCGCGGTCGACCCTATCAGGGAAGAGTGCGTAATGAGTCTCGAAAGCTTCATAGGCGCGCAGAAGAATATACTCGATGAAACCCCGGCGCATTGTCACAAACTGCATGTAAAAGAACCTATCTTAACCGATGAAGAGCTCGAGAAGATACGCAGGATACGTAAAGGAAACTTTAAAACAAAGACCATATCCCTTTTATTTGATCCGGCCGATGAAAAAAATCTCGTAAAAGCTATCGACAGCATATGTAAAGAAGCTGTGGTTGCGATAAAAAATGAATATAATTTCATAATATTGAGCGATAGGGGAATTAATAAAAAGAATGCCGCTATTCCTATATTAATGGCAACAGGCGCTATACATCACCACCTTACAAGGAAATCCATCAGAACGCAAATAGGCATAATCATTGAAAGCGGCGAACCCAGAGAGGTACACCATTTTGCGCTTCTCTTCGGGTACGGAGCCGACTGCATAAACCCGTATCTTGCCTATGAAGCGATCGGGCACCTGGTAGACGATAAGGAAGTAACCGCTGACCTTAACAAGGCAATTAAAAATTATCGCAAAGCCGTATATCACGGCATATTGAAGGTCTTATCGAAGATGGGTATATCCACCTTACAGAGCTATAGAGGATCTCAGATATTCGAGGCCCTGGGATTAAATGCTGAAGTCATAGAGAAATGTTTTGCCGGGACAGTATCCCGAATCGGCGGCGCCGGTTTCGGTGAAATTGCGAAAGAGACCGCTCTTAAGCATAAGGATGCGTATCCGGATGTGGAGCTCGGTATTTCGCACCTGAACCCGGGCGGCATATATCAATGGAACAAGGGTGGTGAATTTCACCTGTGGAATCCGGATTCTATCGCGGGTCTTCAGGATGCCACGAGAAATAACGATTATCATAAATATAAAGAGTTTGCCCGCCTTATTAATGACCAGTCTGCTAATCCGACAACGCTTCGAAGCCTGCTCAAGTTTAAAAATGCCGGTAAGCCCGTACCCATAGAAGAGGTTGAATCAACCGAGTCGATATTTAAACGTTTTGCCACCGGCGCTATGAGTTTCGGATCTATATCAAAATTGGCGCATGAGAATTTAGCTATTGCAATGAACAGGATAGGCGGCCGTTCAAATACGGGCGAGGGCGGAGAGGATCCTGCCAGGTTCACGCCTCGCCCTAATGGTGATTCGGCCAGAAGCGCGATAAAACAGGTTGCCTCCGGCAGGTTTGGCGTTACTACTAATTATCTGGTAAATGCGGACGAGCTTCAGATAAAGATAGCTCAGGGCGCAAAGCCAGGTGAAGGCGGACAGCTTCCGGGACATAAAGTAAGCGCTACTATAGCGCGCACACGTTACACTACGCCCGGCGTAACTCTCATATCGCCGCCGCCTCACCACGATATATATTCGATCGAAGACCTCGCGCAACTTATCTTCGATCTTAAGAATACTAATACACGGGCGCGAATAAGCGTGAAGCTCGTTTCCGAAGTGGGCGTAGGCACCATCGCTGCCGGAGTCGCCAAGGGGCATGCCGATATGATACTTATATCGGGCGGAGATGGTGGAACCGGGGCATCCCCATTGAGTTCCATTAAGCATGCCGGGCTACCCTGGGAATTAGGTCTTTCAGAGACCCACCAGACCCTTGTCCTTAATAATCTCAGAAGCCGGGTAAGATTGCAGACAGATGGCCAGATGAGGACGGGAAGGGATGTCGCTATAGCCGCTCTCTTGGGCGCCGAAGAGTATGGATTCTGCACGGCTATGCTAATAGCATCGGGATGCGTAATGTTAAGGCACTGCCATTTAAACAATTGTTCGGTCGGCGTCGCTACTCAGGATGAGATTCTGGAGAAGAGGTTTCACGGCCGCCCTGAGTATGTAATTAACTACTTTCATTTTATCGCAAGAGAGCTTCGGGAGATAATGGCGAATTTGGGCATTAGAACTATTGATGATATGATCGGAAGAACGGATCTATTAGATGTAAATATGGATATTTTACCATGGAAGGCTAAAGGCATAGACTTCTCAAAGATATTATTTAAACCGAATGTCCCGGAAAGCACCCCTACTCGCTGCACCATTAAGCAGGACCATGGAATAGATAAAATTCTGGACGTAAAACTGATCGATAAGTTAAGGATGTCGATCGATAAAGAGACACCCGCAGAGATAAACATCGATATAAAAAATGTAAATAGGGCTACCGGTGCGAGCCTTAGCGGCGAGATATGCAGACGCCGCGGGGAAGAAGGACTGGCCGAAGATACTATCCGCTGTAAATTTAAAGGCACTGCAGGGCAAAGTTTTGGCGCATGGCTTGCCAGGGGAGTAACCTTCGAGCTTGAAGGCATGGCTAATGATTACGTCGGCAAGGGTATATCGGGCGGTAAGATAATTATATATCCCGATCGTAACGCAGGTTATAAGCCGGAGGACAATATAATAATAGGCAACACCGCTTTCTATGGCGCTATAACAGGCGAGGCTTATATACGAGGCGTTGCCGGAGAGCGTTTTTGCATACGTAACTCCGGGCTATGTGCAGTTATCGAGGGATTAGGTGATCACGGTTGTGAATATATGACCGGAGGAAAAGTAATTGTGCTGGGCAAGACCGGCCGTAATTTTGGCGCGGGAATGTCCGGCGGCGTGGCATACATTTACGATTTATCCGGAGACTTTAAAAATAGATGTAATATGGAGATGGTGGTGCTGGAGAAGATAGATAAAGATGATGAGAGATCAATAAAAGAATTGCTCGCGAATCATTATAAATACTGCAATAGCGTTACGGCAAATGAGATTCTGCGGAATTTTAAATCTAAGGCTCATCACTTTGTAAAAGTAATGCCCCTGGAATATAAGCGTATTTTAGATGCGAAGAAGGCTGAGGCTAAGATGGGACTGTCCGAGGTGTATGATGGGTGATCCAAAAGGCTTTCTTAAAGTCAGAAGAGAGACATGTGCCTATAGGCCGGTTTGCGAGCGTGTAACCGATCATAAGGAAGTTTCCATTCTAAGGCCGGAAGGATTGTCGAGGGATCAGGCTTCGAGATGCATGGATTGCGGCACGCCGTTTTGTCACTGGGGGTGTCCTATCGGAAATTATATCCCGGAATGGAACGATCTCATGTTTAAAGGCAAGTGGGCTCAGGCCATCGAGCTTTTACATGCCACAAATAACTTTCCCGAGTTCACGGGTCGTATATGTCCCAGTCTATGCGAATATGCATGCGTATTAGGTATTAACGATGACCCCGTAACAGTGCGGGATAACGAATTATCTATTATCGAACAGGCATTTAAAATAGGTTTAATAAAACCAAAGGTTATAAAAAATCGTACCAAAAAAAAGGTGGCTGTTATAGGGTCTGGCCCTGCAGGCCTTGCCGCAGCGGACCAGCTGAACCTGGCCGGACACGATGTCACTTTATTTGAGAAGGATGGTAGGCTGGGTGGTATCTTACGTTATGGTATACCTGATTTTAAGCTGGCCAAATCAGTGATCGACCGACGCGTTGCCATATTAAAGAAAGAAGGCATTAAATTTATAACCAATACGCACGTCGGTGTTGATCTTCAGGCGGCCAAGCTGATAAAAGATTTCGATGCCATTTGTCTTGCCGGAGGCAGTAGGATGCCGCGTGATCTAAAGATTGAGGGTAGGAATCTTCCCGGAATACATTTTGCTATGGATTATCTTACTCAATCCAATAAGCGCGCTTCCGGCGCTAAGATACCTATCCGGGACCTGATTGATGCTAAAGGAAAAAAAGTGCTTGTGATAGGCGGAGGAGATACAGGGGCGGATTGCGTTGGCACCTCCCACAGGCAGGGCGCGCGGTGCGTTGTTCAAATAGAGGTTCTTCCTAAGCCGGCCGATTGCAGGACACCCGAATTTCCATGGCCGAAATATCCCGTAACACTTAAGACCTCTACGAGTCATGAGGAGGGAGGTGAAAGAAGCTGGGCGGTATCCACTAAAAAATTTGTCGGCGATTCCAGCGGCGTTAAGAAAGTTATATGCGCAAGGCTTGACTTCTCGGAACGCGATGCTAAGGGCTGCCCAATAATGAAGGAGTTGCCAGATAGCGAGTTCGAGATAGATACCGAACTCGTAATATTGGCCATAGGCTTTGTTCATCCGGAGCATAACGCGCTCCTAAAAGATATAGGTCTCGAGTTCGATAACCGCGGAAATGTTAAGACAGACTCGCGACATATGACATCTGTTAAAAAGGTATTCTCAGCCGGCGATATGAGGAGAGGACAATCGCTCGTAGTCTGGGCTATCTCTGAAGGGCGTAAAGTAGCCCACTACATAGACGAGTATCTTATGGGTAATAGCAATTTACCCGAGTATTAGGGGATATGCATATATTAGATCAGATACCTATTATTGGAGCAATTAAGAGATGGGTTACGGGTAAAAATCGTAATCTTTATGATCCAAAGCTTTTTCATAATCTGTCGCTAATTGCCTTCTTCGCATGGGTCGGTCTGGGAGCTGACGGGCTATCTTCATGCTGTTACGGTCCTGAGGAGGCATTCTTAGCGCTTAAAAGCCATATGTTCCTGGGCGTATTTGTCGCTATAGCAACTGCTTTCACGATATTTATAATAAGCGCCAGCTATTCCCAGATAATAGAATTATTTCCTGCCGGCGGCGGAGGTTATCTGGTAGCAAGTAAATTGCTATCACCATCGCTTGGGATGGTGTCCGGATGCGCGCTTCTCATAGATTATGTCTTGACCATAGCTCTGTCAATATCCAGCGGAGCTGACGCTATATTCAGTTTTTTACCTCCGGAGCTCCAATCGTTTAAGATCATACTTGCAGTCGGCGGTGTCATAGCCTTGGTATCTCTCAATTTACGCGGCACCAAAGAGTCGGTTTTTCCTCTTATCCCGGTTTTCATAACATTCGTTTTAACACACACATTCGTAATAATATATTCCATAGTGACACACCTGGCAGACTTTGGATCGCTTGCGGCCACCACTTCAGCTGATGTCCGGACAACAACCAGCGAGATCGGTATCTTTGGCATGCTTTTTCTTATAATGCGTGCTTACAGTATGGGAGCCGGAACATATACAGGTATCGAAGCCGTTAGTAATGGCATGCCTGTACTGAGAGAGCCAAAGGTTAAAACCGCTAAGAAGACCATGTTGTATATGGCTATATCGCTTGCATTCATGGCCGGCGGATTAATGATATCTTACCTACTCTATAGAGTCCAATATCATCCGGGCAAGACATTAAACGCATCGCTAATCGGAAATATGGTAGCTCATTGGAGCGGAAACTCAGGGTATATCTTTTTATTGGTAACCCTGATATCTGAGGCTGTCCTACTTTTCGTTGCTGCTCAAACTGGATTTCTGGATGGACCCAGGGTGCTGGCAAATATGGCCCAGGATCGATGGTTTCCATTCCAGTTCACACTGCTCAGTGAACGATTTGTAACGGAGAATGGTATCATTTTAATGGGTGGTGCTGCTTTAGTATTGATATTGATAAGCCGCGGATCGGTTAAATTTCTGGTAGTTCTATACAGTATCAATGTATTTATCACATTCTGCCTATCGCAGTTAGGTATGGTTCGTCACTGGTGGGAGTCAAGAAACAAAGCAAAGGGATGGCTGCGAAAATTATGCATTAACGGTATAGGGCTTACGCTTACCTCGTTCATACTTATTGCTATGGTAATCCTTAAGTTTAGAGACGGGGGATGGATAACAATAGTTATTACCGGATCGCTTGTAGCCATTGCTGTTTCAATTAAGCGGTTCCATTATCGCACCCGTAAACTATTAAGCGGACTTGATAGGCTGGTCCTTGCCGCCGTAGCATCAGAACCGGCAGTACCTTCTAAAGAAGTTCTATTCGATCCAAGCTCCCGTACCGCGGCTATTCTGGTAAGCGGATTTAACGGCGTAGGGCTTCATACCTTGTTAAACGTTCAAAATCTCTTTGGCGGCAACTTCAAGAACTTTTTCTTCATTCAAGCGGGTATTGTAGATTCCGAACGATTTAAAGGGGTGAGTGAACTGGGGGAGTTGCAGAATCACGTGGCGCATGAATTAGAACGTTACGTAAAGTTTATGCATAATCAGGGGTTTTATGCTCAGTCATTCTCGGCCATTGGGACCGATGTGGCCTCTGAAATAGTCTCTCTCTCAGTCAAGATATTCAACACTCACCCTGAGACAGTCTTCTTCGGAGGACAGATAGTATTTCCTGAAGAGACGGTATTCACAAAGGCACTTTATAATTACACCAGCTTTGCAGTGCAGAGGAGACTGCATCAGTTGGGTATACCATTCATACTCATGCCGATCAGGGTGAATGAAAAGAGTGATGCGGGGTAGAACCGGTTTTGGAGAAGAATAAAACCAAAATAAAATAAAATAAATTTGTTATTGACAAAATAACTAAAATATGTAAATATAACTCCTCAACGTTTGAAGATGAGAAAGTTAGTTATTCATTAGGATGATTAGGTCAACAAAAGTTGTCGTTGTAAAATGCTGTCTCGTAGCTTCAGCGCGTTATTTTTTATATGTTTTAACATTCGGAATTTAAGCGAATAGGAATGTGTATGATCTGGCCGGCAAAACTTAAATATCTCTACAGAATATTATCCAGCATACTGGTCATTACATTTTTATGGGAACAGTTATGCTGGGCGGGCGATATCAGCGCTCAGCATCTTCCGGCTAATCTCAATAATCCCTCCGGTAGCATGAACTCTAACGATCTGCAGAAGAGTCAATCCCAAGCGCAAGGATTAATTGACGCGAAGAATGACCTCGCCGCGATAGCTTTTACTGCGTCTACTCCGACCGACGTGGTCAATTCTTATTACACAAGCGGCAAGCTCGAATCAGTAACCTTAGCTACTCCTGATGCCTTAGGTAACATCTACTACCACTATATTAATGAAGACTGGAACTCCCAAGGGTATGGAAGAGTAGATAAGTCAAAGAGATCTACATCTCTCAATAATGAGCTATCATTCACATACACATACTATGCCGACTCAACAGGCTTACTTCAAACAAAGAAGAGCTACTCGGATGCTAACTACACCACCCTCGTCGGTACATATAGCTTCTACAACGACCTCAGTAACAGGCTCTACTGTAAATACACCGCCACCCCGGATGCAAACGGCAACATCTATAGCTACTACCTCAATGAGAACTGGAATAATCAGGGTTACGGCAGGATATATAAGACCAGAAGCCTAACAGCCGGATCAAAGGGTGAACTATCCATCTATTACGCATATCTTAATTCCACATCCACCTCTCTGTCATCTAAGGCATGGTGCTCCGACAGCTCATGGTCTAAGACCGTCTATTCTGAAAGCTACTACAGCGACTCCAGTAACAGGCTCTACTGTAAATACACCGCCACCCCAGATGCAAACGGTAACACCTATAGCTACTACCTCAATGAGAACTGGAATAATCAGGGTTACGGCAGGATATATAAGACCAGAAGCCTAACAGCCGGATCAAAGGGTGAACTATCCATCTATTACGCATATCTTAATTCCACATCC
>Ga0209083_1000528_pt1 | contig 55757 bp, 40 predicted proteins | sample AM7aDNAmetaG_FD_184132 | JGI IMG/M metagenome (GOLD analysis project Ga0209083, IMG submission 184132) | Freshwater microbial communities from Finland to study Microbial Dark Matter (Phase II) - AM7a DNA metaG (SPAdes) (version 3) | ecosystem: Environmental > Aquatic > Freshwater > Lake ...
ACCATTCCATGATATCTTTTTTCATGAAAAAGGCGTTGTTTATGTGATTGGTAATTGGGAAACTACAAATCACAGCGTAACACCGCCTTTTTCATTAGATATCCACAACACTAATTCTCCAAGAACCACACACACTTGACTGCAATGTTGGTTTGGTTTAGACTCTTTCCCAGTCGCTCTTTTTAGAAATCAATAGTTAAAGTCATTGAGCGGCTAAACCGAAAGGATCAAACAACAAATGAGCATTCGGTTCATGGTAACGCCGGCGAGCATCGTCCTATTGCTCGCGGCCAGCCTTGCCCGGGCACCAGACCTATGGGCGAATCATGTACTTCCATTATTCGAGGGGTCTCGAGTTCCCCCTGTTGAGGAAGTGCAGTCGGTGATAGTCACGGGTGGAAGTCAGAACGCTATTGCGGCATTTGGAATGGAAATGTTCGCGGTTGTGATAGCTGATATTCCTACCGGAACCGTGGCCGAGAGCATTCCCGGCCTACAGCCTAGCTCATTCAATCCCATTTCGGTGATGACGGTGCCTGGTACCTCCTGGACAGGCGACCGTCGTGCAAATCCGATGGTATTAAATCTGGCCACTGACCGTGTTGAACAGGTCGTCGCCAAGAAAACACAGTTCGTTGATGTGTCGGCTTCAACCCTTCACGATCAGGCGATCGTGCCGTCCGATAGCGGTGACTGTCGAAATTTGCCGATCTGAGCGGGCCTTACGCCCGCACGCGATAGTTCTGAACGATTCGCAGTACCGCATCTTTTTTTTCAAGCCTCGACGTGATGCAATCCGCCGGGGCCTTTTTTTACCTTGAACACTGGCCATATCCAAGATCAAAACCGCCGTTTTCTTTTTCGATGATTCACGCTAATATAGAGCCATGAAAACCATAACAGACAAAGCTAGGATAGAAGAGATTTTTGCCCGCGGCACGGTTGTGGAGGTGTTGCCGTCAAAGGAAGAGCTTGTGAAAAAACTCATGTCCGGCGATCGTATTAAAATTTATATCGGTTTTGACCCCACTTTCACGGCGCTTCATCTTGGTGGTGCCAAGAATATCATGTTCCTTGAAGATTTGCGTGCGCTTGGGCACGAAGTCGTCTTGTTGTTCGGTGATTTCACTGCCATGATCGGTGATCCTTCCGACAAAAGCGCTACCAGGAAACAGCTCACGGCCGAAGAAGTCAAACATAATATGGCGACATGGCTGGAGCAGGTGAAGCCGATCATAAATCTTACTGATAAGGAAAATCCGGCAAAGGTCCTCTATAACTCTGAATGGCTTTCAAAATTGACCTTCGCTGATATCGTAGGTATCGCTTCCAATTTTACCGTTCAACAAATGATAGAGCGAGATATGTTCGAGAAGCGCTTGAAAGAGGGGACACCGATCCATTTGCATGAATTCATGTATCCTTTGATGCAGGGCTATGATAGCGTGGCCATGGAAGTCGACGCTGAATTGTGCGGAACAGATCAGATCTTCAACGCTTTGGCTGGCCGCACACTTCTCAAGCGCCTGAAAAATAAAGATAAATTCGTAATCGCGGTAAACTTGATCGCCAATCCCAAGACTGGTGAGCTCATGTCAAAGAGCAATGGAACCGGCGTATTCATAAATGTGTCGGCCAATGAGCTTTACGGTTCCATAATGGCTTTACCTGATCCGATGATCGACCCATTATTTGTAAATTGCACACGCATCCGGCTAAGTGAAAAGGATGCATTGATGGCCAAAGGCCCCAGAGATGCCAAGGCTGCTATCGCCTTCGATATAGTCAAACGCTTCCATGGAGAACCGAAAGCCAAAGAAGCCGAGAATGCTTTCAATGATACTTTCGCCAAAGGCGGAGTTCCAGAAGATATCCAAAAAGTTAAGCTTGCCAAAGGCGAAGTGCTTTCTGAAGCTTTGATCAAAGGCCGTCTTATTCCTTCGAAGGCCGAGTGGCGACGATTGATAGATGGAGGTGCCGTCCGAACCGAAGCTGATCAAAAGATTACTGATCCAAATTTCAATCCGGCCAAAACGACTATTTTGAAAATTGGGAAGAGGAGGTTTGTGAAGATTGTAATTTAATTAATGCGCCACCGAAAGCCCGAAGACATTTGCGAATCCGACGCGTCGCAAAGTTTGCACGGCATTTCTTATCGTCGAACCAGTAGTGACCACATCGTCAATAATGATCACAAGAGAATCTTTTGTCGGCTGACCGAATCTTTCGAGCACTTTTTTATCGACCATGAATATATCTTCAGCGCTCTCGATGCGCTCGGCCCGATCCTTCAAAGTCTGTCGCGATTTATGATGTGGGCGGATGAGGAGATCGCGGACGAATTTCATGCGATTATCCAGTCCGCCAATACTCGGTTCACGGGTCTCCAGTTTTTCGATTTCTTCTAAGATCAATTCGCATTGGTTGTAGCCGCGCTCACGACGGCGTTTCCGGGTGATAGGCATGGGAATGATGACGAGCGACGGAGCAACTGAAGCGTAGGTTCGCAAGATTCGAAATAGGGCATGAGCGGCAATGGTGGCGGCCGGGCGGGACTTCTTGTACTTAATTGCCCAGATAAGTCGCCAAACCATCTCGTTCTTGTAGGCGAAGATGGAACAGGCGTCCGATATAGGAAAATTCTTGGCACGGGGAAGAGATTTCCATGCTTCAAATGCGCCCATGGATATAACCTCCCGTTCGGCTGTTGGAGTAGGGAACAGGGCTTCTATGACGGTCAAAAAAATGGCGCGGATGGGCGACATATGGGACTAGTATACTCCAAATAGTGTATACTAATAACCATGTCATTCTTGTCGTCATTTTTTAAGAAAGAAACAAGCGTGCTCGGCCTCGATATCGGCTCATCTGCCATAAAGGTCGTGCAAATAAAAAAGAAGCGTGGCAAGGCCGTATTGGAAACTTACGGAGAATTGGCGCTTGGTCCTTATGGTCAGATCGAAGTCGGTCGGGCGGTACAATTGCCGCCGGAAAAAGTCATCGAGGCTGTCAAAGATATCCTTCGTGAGGCTAAAACTACCACCGTCACTTGCGGATCGGCTCTACCGCTTTCAGCTAGCCTCATAACTTTCATCACCATACCACCGGTCGAGGACAGCAAGATCGGCGATGTCGTGCAGATCGAAGCCAGGAAGTATATTCCAGTGCCGCTCAATGAAGTATTGCTCGACTACTCGATCATCCCCAAGGAAGAAGCCTATGTGAGCGAAGATGAATCGAGTAAGACAGAGAAGCAGGGCAAAGATGTCTTGGTTGTTGCTATACACAATGATTACATCAATGAATACCAGTCGATCATGACCGGTTGCGGTCTAACCCCTAGCTTCTATGAGATAGAGATCTTTAGTTCGATCCGAGCCATCCTCGATCAAGGTGTGACCACGAACATGGTCATTGACATGGGCGCTCGTTCTACCAAACTGTACATCGTCGAACGCGGCATGCTCCGTTCCTCGCACATCATAAATAAGGGCAGTCAGGATATCACCTTGGCTCTTTCAAAGGCTTTGTCTATTTCTGTCGGTGAAGCTGAAAGCCTAAAACGTACCTACGGGCTGAAGGGTGGACCGGAATATAAGGAGCTCACAGAGATAATCACGGTTAATCTGGATTATATGTTCTATGAGTCTAATGCCACTTTGCTCAATTATCAGAAAAAATATGGCAAGAATGTCAGCAAAATCATCTTGACTGGTGGCGGTGTGCTGCTCCGGGGCTTTACAGATCTTGCCAAGATCAGTTTTCAGACCGAGATAGTCTATGCGGATCCTTTCGGCAAATTGGAAACACCGGCCTTTTTGGCAGAAGAGTTCGCCCAGGCTGGCCCCGAATTCGCCGTCGCTATCGGTGTGGCTTTGCGTAGGCTTTCAGAGTTGGAATAGCTTGGTTATACACAGCCTTGACTTAGGCCGTATCTGCTATAATTAGATTCGAATCATGGAGCCTAAATTCCAAACCTCATTTATCCCCAAAAAGCCTGTGATCAGCACGGGTACAACCTTCCAGTCGGTCCACAAGACTGGGGGCACTAGCACGAGCGTCTTTATGATTTTGGCAATCGTGCTGTTCGTTGCCTCTTTGGCTGGAGTCGGTGGAGCTTACGTGTGGAAACAATATCTCGTTTCAACTCAAGAAAAGTACAAGAAGACCCTGACCGATCTTGAAAAGCAGTTCAATCCAGATCAGATCGCACAACTAAAGCAGGCCGGTTTGCAGATCGACACGGCTAGGCAACTTCTGACGAACCATACGGCCATGTCGCAATTATTTGATATTATCTCAAAGTTCACTATAGAAAATGTCCGGTTTTTGACTCTAAAGCTTGGCGCGCCAGTTTTACCTACAGATGATTTGAATATCTCTATGACCGGATACGGTGCAAACTTGAGCTCCGTCGCTTTTCAATCAGACGTGTTGGGCTCGCTTCAGGAATACAACGTGCACAATGTCGTGAAGAATCCTATCATTGCCGATCCGACTCTTGATCCGGTCGGTACTGTCTCTTTTGGCTTTTCAGCCGCGATAGATCAGAGCGGTTTATCATACGAAAATATGTTGAGTGGAACATCGACCCCAAATCAATAACATGAATCGCAACGTCATTGCCACAATCCTCATCGTTCTCGCTATCGGCATATATTTTACCGTGACACAATCTGTCATGGATCAAGCAGGTCAGGTTCAGGTCATAAATACGCAGTATCAAGCTGCCATCGAAAGTGCTAACAAGTCCATCGTTGCCTTGAATCAAGTCATAAGCAGTTACAATAACATCTCTCAAAATGACCGCGATCGTCTTGATAAGATCGTGCCGAACTCTGTGGACAATATACGATTGATCATCGATTTGAACGGTGTGGCTTTGAAACACGGTTTTTCTTTGCAGAAAATCAAGACCTCGGTTCCGGATAGTGCTGGAACAAAACAAAACCCAGGCCAAGCTGTGGCAACTGCTAACCAATCATCGAACCCTGGTCCCAAGCTCGATACGGTCAATATAGGTTTTGAGGTATCAGCGCCATACATCCAGTTCAAAGGCTTTATGCAGGACCTGGAGGCAGATCTTCGTTTGCTGGATGTCACCAGCCTTTCAATGGCAGCAACTGATAGCGGAGTTTACACGTATAAAGTAAGCCTCAAGACATACTGGCTCCGTCAGCAGTAAATCACCACCATCATGAACCAGCGAGCATCATCAAAAAAGCCATATATCATCATCGCCATCGTTGTCGTATTGGCGGCAAGCGCATACTTCTATTTCCAAGGAACCAGCACCTCAAATGTTTCCGGTCTTTTGCAGGCTACTGGTGATACATCCGATGTCAGCGCTCAGGTCACCGCCATCCTAAATCAGATCAAGTCATTGAAGATAGACACGGCTCTTTTTACTGATACTGGCTACGTGACGTTAAAAGATTATAGTGTGCCCGTTCCTGCTCAAAATGTTGGTCGGGCTAATCCATTCGCGCCTATTCCTGGAGTCAAAACTCCAGTCACGAACGATGGCAATACGCCTTAATCTATGTCAGTCCTCGACATTCTCCTACAAAAGAACCAAATAAGTCGCGACGATATCCGTGATGTCAGAAAACAGACGGCTGCCGGAGTGTCCTTAGATGAAGCATTGTTGGCTCGTGGCCTCAAGCCGGAAGATATCATCGCTGCGCGGGGTGAATTTCTAAATATCCCAGTTCGTTCAGTTGCCGAAGGCAGCATACCTTTCGAGGTGCTTGATTATATTCCAGAAGATTCTGCAACACATTATCGCTTTGTACCGATAGGACTCAAAGATGACACGTTGGAGGTTGGAGTCGTCGATCCGGATAACATGGAGGCGCGCGACGCTCTGAACTTCTTGGCCGGAAAGAAGAATATCCCTTATAAGATCTTTCTGATCACTCTCGACGATTTCAATAAAGTCGTCAATATGTACAAAGGTTTGACCGGGGAAGTGACCAAGGCTCTATCAGAATTGGAGACTGAACTTTCGACGGAAGCCGAAGCTGTAAAGAAACCGGAACCAGCCAAATCGGCTGCCAAGGGCGCTAAAGGCAAGGGAGGGGAGGAAGAGACTCTAATCATCGAAGATGCTCCGGTGGTCAAGATCGTGGCCACTATCGTGCGGTATGCCGTTGAAGGACAGGCGTCCGACGTGCATATCGAGCATATGCGCGACAAAGTCCGTGTACGTTTCCGTGTCGACGGCATTTTGAATACTAGTCTGGTCTTGCCGCCGGCCGTTCACAATCAGGTCGTATCTCGTATCAAGATCCTTTCCAATATGCGATTGGACGAGAAGCGTAAACCGCAGGACGGACGTTTTTCTGCCAGGATCGATGGAAGAAGGGTAGATTTCCGCGTCTCGACCTTCCCAGCCTTTTATGGGGAAAAGGTTGAAATGCGTATCCTTGATCAAGCTAGCGGAATCCGTAAATTGACCGACCTCGGTCTCTCGCCGCGCTACGAGGAGATGATGCGCAAAGCTATTGATGCGCCTTACGGAATGATCCTTGTCACCGGACCGACCGGTTCCGGAAAGTCGACCACTTTGTATTCGCTTTTGAGCGAGATAGATCGCGAGATATATAACGTCTTGTCCTTGGAGGATCCAGTCGAGTACCAGATCGAAGGCGTTAGCCAGTCTCAAGTCAGACCGGAGATAGGTTATGACTTCAGTAGCGGATTGCGCACCACTTTGCGTCAGGACCCGGATGTCATCATGGTCGGTGAGATCCGTGATAAAGAAACCGCCCAATTGGCCGTACAAGCTGCTTTGACCGGTCACTTGGTATTCTCGACTCTGCACACCAACAACGCCGCCGGTGTCATCCCACGTCTCATCGACATGGGTGTAGATCCATACCTCATCGCTCCGACCCTTATTTTGGCCGTAGCTCAAAGATTGGTCGGTATGTTGCCGGCAGGTAGTGGTCAACAGGTCCCTGTGGATGGAAGCTTGAAAGCTATCGTCGACCGCTCTTTCGCTGATTTACCAGATGAGTTCAAGAAGGAGATACCGTTCTCCGATACGGTCATGAAGGTCAAACCTACTCCAGATCTGCCCAAAGGCACGCGTGGTCGCATGGCCGTCTTTGAGATGTTCGGTATGGACAAAGAAATCGAACAGGCTATCCTTCGGAATGCCACAGAGATAGAGATCCAAAAGATCTGCAGGCAGAAAGGCATGCTTTCTATCAAAGAAAGCGCTATCGTCAAGGCTTTTGAAAAGAGGATACCAATCGAGGAGGTGAACAAATTGTAGTTTGAAAGTTGCAAGTTTGAAAGTTTGTAAAGTCCGACTTTATGAACTATTCTGTTATTCACACCACGTAATATGGCAATGTGATACAATATCAATATGGCCAATGACTCAGGTAAAAAAATATTCATTATCGACGACGACAAGTTCCTTTTGGACATGTACTCCCTGAAATTCAACAAGGCTGGTTACGATGTTAAGACAGCAGATTCAACCGAGGAAGCGCTCAAAACCATCCGTGATGGCTATGAACCGGAAATAGTCCTCTGCGATATAGTCATGCCAGGTTTGGATGGTCTGGACATGGTCGGCGCAATCCGCAAAGAGAAGCTTATCTCCAAATCGGTTATCATCATGCTTACCAACCAGGGCGCGTCGGAAGATATCGCTAAGGCGCAAAAGCTCAGTGTGGACGGTTATATCGTCAAAGCAACCACGATCCCGTCGGAAGTATTAACGGAAGTGGAAAAGATTACAAAAAGCAAGAAAGTTTAAAAGTTCATCAAGTTCATAAAGATTACTTTACAAACTTTCTAACTTTATAAACTTTATAACTAATATCATGGACTACAAAAACGAAATCGAAGAGTTGGTGAACCTGATAATCAAAGAAGGTGCTTCTGATCTGCATTTGTCCATTGGACGCCATCCGATCATCCGAGTCGCAGGCAACTTGATTCCGCTCATGAAAAAGCCGGTTCTTTCTGATGGTGATATGAAAGGGTTCATGAATGTTTTCCTTACTGCGGCCAACGTGAGCTTGCTCCAAACGGCTCGAGATGTGGACTTTTCCTATAGTCTGACGCATGCCCGTTTTCGCGGTAACGTCTTTTTTCACCAAGGAGTGATTTCCATCGCCCTGCGCCTCATTCCCAAAGTTATCCGGACGCTCTCAGAACTAAATCTGCCACCGATTTTGGAAACTTTTACCAGGAAGCCGCAAGGATTTTTCCTCTGTGTAGGTCCGATCGGTCAAGGCAAGACCACGACACTAGCAACGCTCATCGAAGTCATCAATCAGACCAGGACCGAGCACATATTGACCATTGAGGACCCGATCGAGTATATGTTCGAATCCAAGAAGTCCGTCATCGATCAACGTGAGGTCCGTATGGATACGCCGGATTTCAGCAATGCCTTGATAGCCATGTTCCGCGAAGATGTTGATGTGGCCATGGTCGGCGAGATGCGCGACAATAATACGATAAGCACTGCTGTGACCGCTGCCGAGACCGGACATTTGATATTCTCTACTCTACACACCAACAACGCCGCCCAATCGGTCGATCGTATCATCGACTCTTTTCCATCCGACCAGCAAGATCAGATCAGGATACAATTGGCTGGTTCTCTGTCCGGTATCTTTTCTCAGCGTTTGGTACCACGTATCTCCGGGGGCCTTATCCCAGCTTATGAGCTTTTGATCAGCAATACTGCCGTTTCAAATCTGATCCGAGAGCGTAGAACGCATGAATTGAACTCGGTGATAGAGACCAGCTCACAAGAGGGAATGATAGATATGAATCGCTCATTGGCCGAATTGGTCAGAGCAGGAGAGATCACAGTCGAGACCGCATATATGAATTCGCTTAATCCTAAGACATTAGAACGCATGATTTAGTTTAAATGTTCATAAAGTTTATCAAGTTCATAATGTATAATGCTTTCAAAACTTTCTAACTTTCTAACTTTCTAACTAATAATAAAATGCTATTTAACTACGAAGCTATCGATAATACTGGAGCCAAGAAAATCGGCTCGATAGATGCCGTCAACGTCGATGTGGCCATTTCTTCTCTGCAACGCCGCGGTCTAGTTCTCTCAGGTATCCATGCGGCCGACGAAAAAGGCGGTATTTTTTCTCGTAACATCAATCTATTTGACCGTGTTGCTTCCAAGGATATAGTCATCTTGTCTCGCCAACTTTCGACACTTTTTGAAGCCCAGGTCTCCGCACTCAGAGTATTCCGTCTTTTGGGGGCTGAAAGCGAGAACCGTCTGTTGGCCAGCAAGTTGCAGATCATCGCTGACGACTTGCAAAGTGGCAGCTCTATTTCCGGGGCCCTAGCCAAGCATCCCAAGATTTTCAACGATTTTTACGTGAACATGGTCAAAGCCGGTGAAGAATCAGGCAAGCTCAACGAAACGTTCCTATATTTAGCTGATTATCTCGATCGAACCTACGAACTATCTTCTAAAGTCCGTGGCGCCCTCATATACCCCGCCTTCGTTGTGGTAACTTTCTTTACTGTTATGATCCTCATGTTCACCATGGTCATCCCCAAGATCAGCGGTATCATCACTTCTTCAAATGTGCCGATACCTATTTACACCACGATTATCCTTGGGATGAGTAACTTCTTGGTCAAGTACGGCTTCATCCTTTTAGGGGTATTTGTCATAGTGGTATTTTTTGTAGTCCGCTTCATCCGAACGAAAGCCGGAGCTATTGCCTTCGACCGTTTCAAACTGGGTGTTCCTTATATCTCAGGTCTCTATAGAAAGCTTTACCTAGCGCGTTTGGCTGACAACTTGAATACTATGCTCATCTCCGGAATACCTATCGTCCGAGCTTTGGAGTTGACCGCCAACGTCATCGACAACAAGGTCTATGAAGCCATCATGCATGAGGCCGAGGAGTCGGTAAAAGGCGGTAAGACGCTATCCGAGTCGCTCTCCAATCATCCGGATCAAATTCCTGGAATCTTGGTGCAGATGACCAAGGTTGGTGAGGAAACGGGAGAGGTCGGTAGCATCCTGAAGACCTTGGCACATTTCTATACAAGGGAAGTTTCCACGGCGGTCGATTCGTTGGTGTCCCTTATTGAACCGATCATGATCGTTATGTTGGGCGGTGGTGTAGCCATTCTTTTGGCTTCAGTTCTGGTGCCTATCTATAACATTGCCGGCGCGCAGTAGAGCCGAGAAGTTGTTAAATGACTTATCCACAGCACCATCATCTTGCCGTACGCCAATCAGTGCTATAATTACTCGGAACAACCTTCACTTATAAAGGTTCGTTATTAGCTTAATAATTATTATTAATTTCATAATATGAAAAAGTACACAAGAGGTTTCACTCTTATCGAATTGCTAGTCGTCATCGCCATCATCGGTATCTTGGCATCAGTGGTCTTGGTCTCATTGCAGAGTGCCAGAAAGAAGGGTAATGATACCAGAGTTATTTCGGATGTTCAGCAGTTTAGGACTGAAGCGGAATCTAAATACAATGGTGCCCAATATGACACAACTGGGTCGCCTATTGTTGCTAATATAAACGGTCAGACAACCAAAAACGGAATAAATTATGCTGGTAGTGCGGTCGCCAAACAATTGTGGGACGACGCTAATAGTAACGGCAGCACAGCATTTTATGTTGTAACTGGTGGCGCGACACCCGTAACAGCCTATGCTATATATGGTTCATTACCGAGTACTAATAATGGAACATATTTCTGTATTGATTCAGCTGGAAATACAGAACAGTCTACGATTAATCACTTAGCAAATACGTGTCAATAATGGTAAAAGAATGAGGAGTTTGAAAACCGCCCACCATTTGGTGGGCGGTTTGCTATATGCCAATCAATGCTATAATCGCTTCGCTCATATGATGAGTTGTCACGCACCCTCGCTTGACGCTATACTGTCTATACATGAAAAAGTTCATATGTGTACTCATATCTTTGGTCCTGGCAACGCCATTCCTATTAAGCGGGTCGTTTACTAATTACTCAACTCTTGTTGCGCTTACACTGGTCCTTCTAAGTTTTATGATCTTTAGTCGTTGGGGCGTACCAGCAGTAAGAACGTGGCCTAATAAGGCTTTTCTTGTCTTTGTGGCTGCGCTTATCGTGCTGATTCCGTTTTCATTATTACCAATTCACTCTGTTCAGGCTGTTATCTGGTGGATCGTATATCTAGGCATTTTCCTTTCATTTCAAGGAATAGTTCGTGATGAGCGAATACTCAAATGGATTTCAGGTATATTTGTCGCTTTAACAGCGATATTTGGTGTCATGTCAATCCTGGCGTTTATTCAGATAGGTCTGACTGCTTACAATAGACTAGATGGAATAGTAGGGAATCATAACGTCTATGGCGGATTCCTTTTGATCCCACTTCTCTTGAGTTTATATTTTTCTTTTAAGGGAAGCCCTATTTGGCAAAGGATATTGTGGATTATTTCAAGCGTCATAATATTTTCAAGTATCATTTTGACCTTTTCGAGAGGCACGTGGTTATCATTGGTTGCAGCGGTGATAATCTCTTTGGTATTGTTTAGGAAAAGTCTCGTCAGTCTCGCGAAAGCTGGCGGTTGGAATTTCAAAAAGCCGCTTTTTGTATCGGGTGTTTTGATCGCGTCGACCGTGTTAATGACCGGCGGTATTTGGTTGGCGGCCAGACACAACACGGTTGCCAGCAATCTCGTGCACTCAGCCAATACAATTGTGTTTTCTAACGAAGACAGCGACAATAACGCTTTTACCGCTCGTTTGCATTATTTTGCTGACGCGTTGCGGACATTCACTCATAATCCCTTGATCGGCTTTGGTTCCGGAAATTATGCGTCTGCATTACGGATCTTCAAGACGGACCCAAACTACGGATCATTCGCCGATCCTCACAATTGGCTATTAAGAATGATGGTAGAGGACGGGATATTCGCTGCGCTTTTGTTCGTAATCTTCCTCGGGTCTTACTTTTGGGAGATATGGAAGCTGATAAAGGGCCGCTTAATATCGGAACCCTCTTGTAATTCTTGGTTATTCGTATCGATATTTACTGGTCTGATTGCCAGCACAGTTCACGGACTTATGGACTTTGATTGGAGTTACAATCTAGTTCTATTGGTATTTTTTTGCTTCGCCGGTGCTTTGTATGGCGTTATTCAGGAATATCCGGAATTTAAACGTCAAATAGCGAAGCCATTACCTGCTTGGATTAACTACGCCTACATTGTCGTGCTAATTGTCGCCTGCCTCGTTACGCTCCAAATCTTTAGGGCCACTAGCGCCAGGGCTATCGGGGATTATGACTTATCTATTAAACATAGCTCAAAAGACACAATCAATACTGTTCTCGCTATCGACGACTATAATGAATCAGTTAAACTGAATCCTTATGATCCGCTGACGCAGTATTATTTGTGGGGAGCGTCTTATGATCTGGGTGATTACAAAGCAGCTAGGATATCTATAGAAAAAGCCATATCTCTATTTCCTCAAAGCGGGACATATTATTCGGCCTTAGCAACAACAGATGAAGCGGAAAAGGATTATTCAGGTTATGAAGGACATTTATTGAAAGCAATACAATACTTTCCAGCATCGGATCTGACTAATGAGGTGAAATTGGCGAACTTCTACTATGCAAACAAGAAATACCAGGCAGCCATCGCTCTAATTGATAAGGTTTCACCTATTTATACACATTACCAATCCGTTCTCTGGTATTCTTCAGATCCGAATTCGGCTACTATGAGCGCGAATCTGAAAAAACTCAATGATTTGAAAGTTAAGATTGCGGGGATTCGATGACCACGGCGAATGAGCACCTCCTCGACAATATTCAGATTCCCGCCATGTAAATGCGCGCAGCAGTATCCTTCCTTCATATTGTCTCGGATGTCTCCTTCGCCGTGGTCTAGTAAGCACCTCTACCAAATAGCACTGCCGGAATAGTCTTCAGCATGATTACTGAATCAAGGAGGAAATTACGATTACAAATGTAGTAGAAATCATATTCCAAGTTCTTGTGTAACGGAATATCTTTGCGTCCGAGGATTTGCCACAGACCAGTCAAACCAGGTTTAGCTTTGAGGCGGATCTGTTGCCAAGGCTGGTAGCTTTTGACGATGAATTCCATCTCCGGCCGTGGGCCGACTAGGCTCATGTCGCCTTTGAGGATGTTCCACAATTGAGGCAGTTCATCCAGGCTGAAACGGCGTAAGAGACGGCCACTCCTGGTTATCCTAGGGTCGTCTCCATTATTTGGCGAATATTCATAGAGCGTCGTATCGCAATGCATGGTTCGGAATTTTATGAGCGTAAAGGGCTTTGCATTCGAGCCCATGCGGATCTGCTTTATGAAGACTGGTCCATTGGAATCGATTTTGATGATGGCTCCGATCGTCAACCAAAGAGGGGAGACGGCGATGATACCGAGTCCAGAGATCGTGATGTCTAATAGACGCTTTGCGATCAAATAGACTGTATTTGGCTGGCAATTGGGAGAGATTGAAGGTATCTCATCAAGATCGTTCAGTCGAACTTCGCCAGTCGCCAACCTAAAAGTGTCCAAGATGACCCGGAAGCTGTGATGATTGAAACTGTCGTCAGCCAGGATTTCCATCACTTGCTGTCGAGTCAGGTGCTCATCCGCGATAAAAATATCCCGGCTTTCCATTGCGGCCAAATGTGCGCGTGATTTGGGATTCTGAAAATCAAAATGTATGACAGAGAGATTTGGTAGGCTATTCTTCAGTTGCTTTTCGATATCCTGAGCGCGTCCGCGTGTTCCGATGATGTGAACGTCAGTGTCGTCATCCGCTTTCTTGTTCAGGCGATATTTGAAGTAAGCGAACCTTCCAAAGCAGATAAGTATGGCTGTTAAGATTACCGTCATGAATAGCACTGCACGGGAGAAATCGAATTTCAAGATATACACTAGCAAGGTGATGAGGAGCGTCCAAACGACCAGCGATTTCAATACCGTGAATATTCTGGCAGAAATCTCAATGGTTCTGACCTGATATAGCTTGAAGGCTCCAAAGACAGTAGAAAGAAGCAAAGCTGCGACTATAAATGACCACAAATAGATAGTCGTGCCATAATGAATGTAACCAAAATGAGATGTGATAACCGATGATTGGCGAATGAACAGGGAGGCTAGGAAAGCCAGGGTGATGCTCAGGGAGTCGATGGTAAAAAGGGTTATTCGGCCAGGTCTCATAAGTAAGATGTATTATAGTATAATAATAGCATGCGCAAGAAAATAATTGCTGGTCTCATACTTCTCGTTCTATTTCTGGGTATTAGCATGCTCGTTTCGTCTCGAAATTCAGGAATCCATGAGATAGATACTGTTGTAAACAACGCAGGTTTGGCATCGCAAACGTCAACGTTAACGTATCTCATGTCACATATAACTCGTCTCGGAGACGGGGGTGATTTAACCATTATTGTAATAGTCGCTTTAGTAATATTTATGTTATTGGCTGAATGGAGAATGGCCGCCTGTCTTGGTTTCGGGTTTCTATTTGTCAATTTACTGACATCCTATCTAAAGAATTTTTACCTGATCGCTAGGCCGAATATGCCGTTGGCATCCAATATCGGCAATTGGAGTTATCCCAGTGGCCACACGACTGGTGTAACCATCGTTTTTCTGATCCTAGCTTTGGGTTTGTCCAGGATCGTAAAAAATAGGCCCATGAAAGTATTATGCGTAACTATCTGTGGCTCGATAATATTTCTAGTCGGGGTCAGCCGGATCTATTTGGGAGTGCATTGGTTCTCGGATGTGATTGGGGGATGGATGTTGGCCGGCGGGATAGGTTATATTGTTTGTGGCTTTTTCTAAAGCGGGCGGGAAAATAACTAAATCGCTATCCTAAACAGCGCCCGTTGAGATGGGTAAAAACTTAGGAATATATTTTCTAATTTTTGTAGCTCTTGCGGTGTGAAATCCCTTACCTTTTTATATATTTTTACCTGGACACCATTATCTAAAGTAAATTGACGAGGTATTATTTCGAAAGCATTTCCAATGTTATTTTTGTTGAGAATCTCATCGGCTAATATACCGATCACTCGTTCATCTTTTGGTTGAAGATGATATTGGATTGGATCTCCTACAAGAACGTAATTTGCACTTAAAAATTGTTGCGGAAAACCATCTCTTAGGTCCACTACGCTGCTTTGCATAATACGACTGCAGACTAGCAAAGCTACGGGAATGTAATGACAAGATTCTCTAAGCATGTCATCGTTCAACGTCATGGAAGCGGCGACAACATATATGTCTGAATATTGATCGAGAAATCGCATCAAAGATTCTATTTGTGGGATGTCGTTCCTGACTAGTGGATAATGCTCGGCTTCCGCAAGCATATGCGTACTCTGTAGATGGAAATGGGTGAATTGTGGAATCAAGCTTTGCACAAAATTAATCAGTGTAATTACACAAAATACCGATGTTATGACATATTTCCAGCAGTTTCTAAGTCGGGAACGCCAAAGATAAAATAGAAATAAAGCTTGGAATAATATGATTGCTAGCATGAATTGATAATGGTGCTGAGCGCCAACTAGCTGAACGTGAGAAAATAAGAGTAGGGTTAGAAAAGTTTGTATTGCGATAAAGCATATAAATTGTTTTTTCGGATTGTATTTTAATGCCAAAATCAAACCCACGACCGCAAATGCAATGCTTAACCAGCCATAATAGGAAACCGCTTTTAGCATAACTTGTAAAGTCGAGTTGCCGAGCTTATAAGCTTGGAACATTACACTATAATCATTCCGTATCATTGAATACATGACCGGAGAGCTTGTGAAGGCAAAGAACAAAGATGCTGAGATTCCGCAAATGAAAATATTTTTCAGAGTCAACAGTGGCGTACTTTGTTTCCATTTAGCGATTGCCCAGATTATAATGACGGCAGGAAAAAAACTAAAGACCCAATATCCGAACCAACGGCGAACAAATATCGACATCGTCAGAAGCATACCAACGAGGATTGCTTTGGATGTCGGATTACGCTTCCAGTCGGATCCTGTAATGCCCCAGATCAGGTTTGCAACGATCAGAGTCGACACATCATAATATCCTGAAGTTATTGGTACCCAAAACTGCGGCGTAAGCCACGTTATGGTTATGGGGATCAATGCATAATACCAACGATTGGCATTTCGCTCGTCTGTCAGGAGCATGAACAGCCACCCTATCGCTAATACCGCCGGCAATGCCAGGACATTTAAAACTGAAAACAGATATACCGGCCGGCTGGTTCCAAAAAGCAGACCCACCGGAGAGATTATAAAAGGTGCTATAAAACTATGGTCACTTATGGCTATTGAGTCAAGCAAAGTTCCGATAGCCGCCAAGAGACCATTATGACTGAACACATGGACGATTAACGTAAAACTCAATTCATATCCTGAATAATCCCAGAAATAAATGTATTTCTCTTGGCCATAAAATTGAAAAAGAAAGAGATTTGCCACAACGGCGAGTACAAAGAAAGTAATAAGAAATAGCCAGTTTCTGCGCATCCAACCTGAGACAGGGGTCTTGACATCTTTGATTAGCATGACAGTGACTTATTGTAAGGATGACCCGTTATGAGCATAGAGATCTTTATCATTACAAAATTCTATTTAAAATATTTTTTTCTTGTGTAAATATAACGCCTAACGTCTTTTACAAAAGAGCCGGTCACAATACTGCGCCATGCGTAGTCAGCGAAGCTCCAGACCGAATTCCATATGATGTTTCCGGAAAATCTGGGGAATAGCGCCATTTTGTATTTTAAGTCGGCCAGGGATGCATCGGCTATCTTGTAAAAATCCAGATGTGGAAAACGAAGGATGATCCTGTAGAGAAGATATTTCCCCCAAAGGTTTGTTATGCTTTGTCCTGCGCCTCTATCGATCCAAAGTTTATAGAATCTGATAGATTCTCGAAATACATACGTCTTATCACGGCAAACATTTGACGCATGCAGTCTATAAAGAAAAAGTTCGTTGTTTAGAAAAACAAAACTATTATTTGCCGCAATTTTGAGTAAAAAATCCAGATCTTCCGCATATGTCAGGCTTTCGTCAAATCGTAAGCCGTTCGCTATGATCCTCCGTGGAAATAGAACCTGTGCCGCATTTCTAATAAATAGATTATCGCGAAGCAGGTCATTAAATATATTTTGTTGATGATTTTCAAAATCTTTCAGCTCCGGATGGTTCTTGACGACATTTCCTTTGTCGTCAATGATTTCAAGTGATGTATAAGCGATGTCTGCGGGATTGTTACTGTAAAATTTCATAAATTCTGAAATATACGTAGGTCGGATCATGTCATCAGAATCCAAGAACAAGATATATGCTGAAGTTGAATGTGCAATGCCCAAATTTCGCGCGGAACTCACGCCCCGTTTATTTTGGAAGATGTAAGATAATACGATGCCTTTTTGTTGGAAAAGGGGCAAGTATGAGGCTACCAGATTTCTTGTATTATCTGTTGATCCATCGTCGATGACGATGGCCCGTGCCGGTTTGATAGTTTGCCAGAGTATCGAATCCAAAGCCTGACATATAAAGCCAGCACGATTATGTGACGGAATTATTATGTCTACGCTAAAATTGTTTGCGTGGGTGGTCATTTTGTCTTGGACGTATTCGCTTTGATCGTTCTCAATAATTTGTGTAACGGCTGGTATCTCTTCAGAAACTTATATTTCAGTTTTGTATAATCTGTGTATTCGCTGGGAATATGTAGAAACTGACCAAGGGCATGCCATCTCCATTGCGTCTGCAATAGATACCTATAGTATAGGTATCTATAAGGATTATTACATAGCAGTCCGACTTTGTAAGATCCCGTAAAATGAATCATATACGGGTCGATTATCGGGCCACCTGAGTATTTGTATACGAGCTTGTTATTCAGTTTCTTTCTAAAAAAGAAACAAGACATCGTATTATATATCACGGGCAAAGATAAGTAATTTTCTTTGACTATAGCATTGAGTCCGTCTTGATCATGCATTGCTGGCCTATTTTGTTCTATATAAGTTATAGTTTTGGACATTATACTGTCACACCGTATCTTGTTCAGGTTTAAGAGCATGATTCCTGCGTTGAAGTAGCTATTATTTCTCGGTAAATCTGACGTGATACCCCAATCTTTAACCGCTGCCATATAGTAGTCAGAGATGTCGATGTTCCATAAGCTGGAAAGATCTTTACGAACAACCACATCTCCGTCTATATACAGTATTTTCTTTATCTCTCTATTGAACAGCTCGGGTATAGATAGGCGACAATACGTTGTATGGTTTATGTGGCTATCGATCCGGAAGTTTTTGTAGATGTCAGCATTGACCGACAGGAAGATAAGTGACGATCGGAATTTACCTATCAACTTAGACAGCCTTGTCCTGTTCTTTGCCGATATGCCGTTATCGATGATGTATATCTCGACAGAGGTATCCGTATTTTTATTTCGCAGGAGAGAAAATAGCATCACACCCAAGTAGGGGACAAACTTATCATCTGAAGCTGAGACGATAGATATGGTCATTTTTGTTTATACTTACTTGTTAGTCATATACTTACCTCCGTTCCGATCATTATGTCAATAGTGTCCTTTGCGGTTATCTACGTTAGAATATACGTACCTTTTGAGTATAGTATTTTCCTTATGGATAATCAATTAAATTTGTAAGCCGGGTTGTAATCGAACAACGTCTATGTGTATGACAAATCAACTTAAAAAACTCCGAGATTATTTAAAAACAAAAAAGACATCAAATCAGCTTTGCTGGAGGATATTTTTTTATTGCAAGGATCGTACTATAAAGCCAATTTTTGAATGGAATAACCGCGTTGCTCACCGACGCTGGAAGAAAAAATACGATCGAAATAAGCATCTAACCGAGGAATACAAGAAGCAGCTTCAGGAAGTCTTCAAGGGCGTTCTATTGACTCGACCGATCCCGTGTAAGATAGGTGCAGGCGTTGAACTGCACACATTGACATGTCATCACCACGTAAACATGTATATTCTAGCGTTAAAATCACTTCTACGGTTCACCAACGATGTTTCTGTTGTTGCCCACGACGACGGCAGTCTGTCTCAAGAAGACATGCAATTGATCGAAAAACATATACCGGGCATAAATATAATCGTCAGAAGCGAGGCTGATTCTAAACTCGAACCTATTTTGAAGGAATATCCGCAAATACGCTCATATCGGAAAAAAATCGTGGACTCGCTTGAGATTCTCGATCACATCATCCTAGCAAACACGGAAAGGATCATTACCATGAATTCCGACATACTTTTTCTTAAGAGACCTTGCCAGCTGATCGATTGGTTGAATATTGATCCTCGATCATATCTGTATGTTTATGAATCAAGCCCGGCCTACCAGAAGGAATTTCTCGAAGAGATCGGGTGCAGTTTCCCCCCACATCTAACCTTGGCGGCCGCTTGCGTTTATACGGATATTATGGATCTTGATCTCATAGAAAGGCTAGTAACCTCATCGACTGTACTGAACGAGCATCTATGGGTGGCAGACCAGAATATGTATCCGGCTTTGATGGATCAAAGAAAAGATAAATATAGTTCAGTGGTTTTTGATCAGGAAAGATACGATGCCTCAGGAATTATTAGGCCAGGAGCGGAGTTTCGGCACTATTGGTCCAGTAGTGGAACTCTTTTACAGTTCCATATTAAGGACTCGATGAAAGTTATATCGGAACTTCAGGACGAGATTCTCTAGTCCGGATAATCGCTGGCTCACATCAATTTAGGCTTAGTATACCGATTCCGCAGTAATTATTTTTAGTTACATATTCTATAACATTGGCACCACTACCCGTGATTTCTTTCCAAAGCCTAATCACGCCAGGGTAGTATTCATTGGCAATATCATGGAAGATAATGTACCCATTGGGACTTAGAGCGCGTAAGGCGTGATCGTAATCAGATTTGACGCTGTCATATCCATGATCCGCGTCGATAAAGATTAAGTCGAATTTCTCGCTATTTTGTCTGAAGAAGTCATCAGATTTTCCTTGATAGAATTTAAATGTGCATGATCGATTCAGAGATCGCAATGTTTCGAATTTGTCATTTATATTCCGCAGCTGGTCGCCGAAACAGTCATACGACACATTGTCTACGGCAATGCTCAGCTCTGCAGATTTCTTTATGAAGATGTTGTTGATAAAGAATGAACTGCCCGAACCGATCCCGATCTCTAGGTATTTTTTGATATTCTTTGTCTTCAACCACGTCAAATAATCGGCATATTCCTCAGTGACCTGTTGCAACATGAGGCCGTTCGTGGCACGTGTTCTGAAAGCGAAGAAATCTTGTGAGCCGGCACAGTATCGTAACCATCTTGTCAGTTGCTTTTTTCCGTAGGTGTCCAGATTTTTGTATATTCTTGTTAGTTTGTTTGCACTATAAGGTCTGACAGGATAGTGGAAACCGCGGAACTTCCAAGACCGAAATTTTCTGATAGGAATCTTTATCGGCTCAGGGATTAATGCTTTTATCTGTTTAAAGATTTTCATGTTTTTTGATTACCCAAGCGCCATCTTCGATATAGACCGCATTTCGAACACCCCAATAGTAGTCTCTAAACTCGTCGATCTTGATGACCTCGAAGTGGCATACATTCTGTAGCGTCTCAAAAAGCGTTTCGGTCGATTTCTCCGCAAAGTACACCGTCAGCGAATAATTATCCGGATACAATCGCGGCCTTGGGATAGTGCATACCAATTCATATGATCCAGCAGTTCGACACAATGGGATCTCGCTGTCCAAGGTAAGGATGTGAGTTGTGGAAATACCTAAGCTGTTGATTATTTTGAACGATACGGCCGCGCCACGGAGGACTGTCTTGGTTTCTACCTTTATCTTAAAGGAAAGCCGTTTTCCGAATTCGTGGACACCGCTAGGTAAAGAGGTGACTGCTTCGACTTCGGTGATACGTGGCTGTTTATAGGGCGTCTCGTCCACATATATAGCGTTTCTTGCTGAAATATTTGAAAGATATTGGGATGTTACGTCCGTAGTTTCTCCGTATGATCGGATATGTCCGCCATTTAGGTAAAGACACTGTTTGGTAAGAGAAGAGATCGCTTGCATATTATGGCTGACAAATAATACGGTCCGTCCCTCTTTCTTGGATACATCTTCCATCTTCCCCAGACACTTCTTCTGAAATTCTGCATCTCCGACTGCTAAAACTTCATCTACGATCAAGATATCCGGTTCAAGATGTGCCGCAACTGCAAAAGCTAGGCGGACGTACATGCCGCTAGAGTAATGCTTGACGGGCGTGTCGAGGAACTTCTCGATACCGGCGAAGTCGACGATCTGGTCGAACTTCTTGGCAACCTCCTTTCTGGTCATGCCGAGGATGACGCCGTTCAGGAAGATGTTCTCTCGGCCAGTGAGTTCTGGGTGGAAGCCGGTGCCGACTTCCAACAGGGAAGATATGCGACCATAAAGTTTGACGTTACCTTCCGTCGGTTTGGCTATGCCAGCTATGATCTTCAAGAGAGTGGATTTACCGGCGCCGTTTTTGCCGATGATGCCTACGATATCGCCTTTTTCTATGGAAAGGTCGATGTCCTTCAAAGCCCAGAATTCTTCATGAGTCGTTTGCTTGGCGAATGGATTCTTGGCAAAGCCCATCAAAGAATCTCGCAAAGTCCCATATTGGACCTTGTCGTGAACGATGGGGTATTTCTTTCCCAAGCCGTTGATTTCGATGATTGAGGACATTTAAGTTGGTTCATTAGGCACTGATTGCCATTTAGTTTGCAAACGATAATTTTAAGCATTATACTAGGCCTATGAAGATAAGCAATAAAATCGTTTTATTCAGGGTTTTTAGAGGCGAAGATGGCTATTACGTTGCCTCTAACGATGCTTATAATATCATTACTCAAGGCAAGACCTTCGAGAAGCTTTTACATAACATTAAGGAAGCCACAGAGACGGCCGTGGAAGAAATTTTTGGATCGCTTCGTCGGAAAAAGTACTCTCCTACCATCATGATGAATATTGATCTTTCCGAAGTCGTGTATGCCTAGGTTAATCCGCGTTTCCGGAGGAAGATTGGTTAAGATTTTACAAAATCTCGTCTTTTCTGTTACCCGTCAACGTGGGAGCCATGTGAGAATGGCGAAAAAACAGGATGGTTGCACTTATTACGTGACGATACCGCTTCATCCAATGATTGACAGAGGTACACTCGGATCTATCGTCCGCTCAATATCTGCTTGCATTCCGGAAGAAATTATTCGGAGTTTCTTTTTTAAATAACATCTGAAAAAGCACCTTCCGATTTGATGAAATATAGAAGGCTTAACATCGTCAATACAGCGGCGAAGATGCAAGAGACCGTGAATGATTTCAATGGGAAGGCCGTTTGAAACAACACAGACCGGAATGAATCGATTATTCCCGTCACTGGATTCAAAAGAAGGAGCTTGGAATATCTTCCGAGATTGGCTGTTGAATAAATGACGGGGCTCAAGAACAGTCCCAGTTGAATGAAGAACGGTACAACGAATTGCACGTCGCGGTATTTGACATTTATGGCCGACAAGATGATGCCGATGCTAGCGGAGATTATAGTCAAGATCAGGATCAGGGGGATTACGTACAATATGCCGAGGAAGGTCGGGAAAACTTTCAAATAAATCATGAGAATCAGAAGTATAATGAATGAAGGAATCAGGTCGATGATTTGTGTCCCTATCTTGGCCAGAGGAATGACGATCCGCGGGAAATATATCTTGGTGATCATTTGGCTAGATGCTACCAGTGACCGGCTTGATTCAGAGATGGAATTGGCAAAGAATTGCCATATGACCATGCCGGAAAAGACGAAAAGCGAATAGGGGACAGCGCCGTCAGTGATCCCTTTTAGGCGACCAAAGACTAAGACGAAGGCGATGGTTGCCAATATGGGCTGAAATATCGCCCAGGACAGGCCGATAACGGTTTGGCGGTATCTAACCTTGTAGTCTCTCCAGGCTAGGAGGTATAAGAGCTCGCGGTGGCGCCAAATATCCCTAATTTCGGAGATAGGCGTGAATCTGGTTGGAGGCTCTATCACACGAAATGGCTTTCTTTCAAGTCCTGTCTTGGTCTGATTCATGGCCATATCATACATGATATAGTAGTACCATGAAAGAACTATCAGTCATAATCGTCACCCGAAACAGGCTGGATAAGCTCAAGCGCTGTCTCCAATCTGTTCAAGAGAAATTGCCGGCTGCGGAAATCGTCGTCGTTGATAATGGCTCGACGGATGGGACGAAGGAATATCTGACTGGTTTGGTGGCAGTTAAGAAGATCTATTCGGATATGAATGTTGGAGTGGCTAAAGGACGAAATCTCGGAGTTAGCGAAGCAAAAGGAGATCATATAATGTTCCTAGACGATGATGCGTGGATCGAGTCGCTCGATTTTCCTGCCATCAAAGAATATTTTCAGTCACACAGCGACGTTGGCATAGTTGCACCACGATTGCGTTATCCAAATGGGAAAGATCAGGAATCGGTCAGGACATTCCCGACACTCATGGGGCTCTTTTGGCGTGGCTCCGGATTATATAGGCTTATGCCGAATTTTCCGCCATATCGTAGATATGTTTCCATCGATCCGTCAAAAGTGCAGACCGTTGATTGGGCAATGGGAGCTTGTCTCATTATCCAACGGTCAATATTTGATCGAGTAGGATATTTTGATGGGTATTATTTCTCTGTATATGATGACGTTGATTTTTGTTATCGGGCGAATAAATACGGATATGATGTCGTCTATTGGCCTGCGACTACCATTTATCATGAATATGCCAGATCCAGCGCCGGAAAGGTCGGAAAACCGCTGCTGAATCACATAAAGAGCATTGCTAGATTTCTCCACAAGCGCGCCAAAACGAAAAGTGCTAGAATTACACCATGAAAATACATTCAAAAAGTAGAGGGTTTACGCTTATTGAACTGATGGTAGTCTGCGCCATTATTGGCATCTTGAGTGCGATGGTCATCGTTTCTCTTGCTAGCGCGAAGGCCAAGGCGCGCGATGGGAAAAGGGTTTCGGATCTGGCACAGATCCAGGGGGCTCTGGAACAATATTTTGATCATAATAACGCATATCCGACTACCTTGAATTCGATAAACAACAGTGGAACTGTTTATATCTCTACTATGCCTACTGCTCCAGTGGGTGGGAGTTGTGTCTCGAGTTACGGTTATGATATTAACGATAACAACAAACCTACCGACTACGTTCTGCAAACTTGTCTAGAAAATAATAATGCGGCAATTCAAGACGGTCTTTCAAGCGATCCCTATGCTGGAAATTTAAATTGTGCTAGTAATTCAACAGCCTCCACTTATAACTATTGCGTTGGGCCGAAATAAATGGATACTCTCTCGCTCATACTCTCATTCGTCTTCGGCACCGTAGTCGGCAGTTTTTTGAACGTGGTCTCGCTGCGATTCAATACGGGTATGGGCATTAATGGACGGTCGAAGTGCATGTCTTGTGGGGAGCAATTGACTTGGAAGGAATTGGTCCCATTGCTTAGCTTTGCCTACCAGAAGGGAAGCTGCAAGAAGTGCAAGAGCAAGATCTCCTGGCAATATCCGCTGGTTGAATTCTGTGCCGGGGTCATATTCGTCATGATATTCTTCACATTCCCGCCGATGACGATATTTTCGGCCGTTACTACTTTGATCTATATCGTAGCCACGTGCTTGCTTATCGTCATTTCCGTTTACGATATAAAGCACAAGATCATCCCGGACCAATTCGTATATTCATTTGTTTTGTTGTCCCTAATCAATCTGTGCGTTGGCGGATCGTCATGGCTTCACATACCAACCATATCGGCTTTGGTAGCTGGACCGGTCTTGGCATTACCGTTCGCCTTGCTTTGGGCGGTTTCCAAAGGCACGTGGATGGGCCTAGGCGATGCTAAACTAGTTTTAGGCATAGGATGGTTCCTTGGTATTGCTGCAGGAATAAATGCTATCGTTTTAGCTTTCTGGATCGCTGCTATCGTTAGCATTATCTGGCTTTTTGTGACCTATGGACACTTTAAGCCACGAACGGAGATACCATTTGGGCCATATCTCATATTAGGCATGTATCTGGTGCTTCTTTTTGGCATTCAGGTATTGGATGTTGGTCTATTGAAGACAGTTATAAACTCGTTACTTTAAGACGTTTAGGTTATAATTCTATATATGACAAGGCGAGGCTTCACTTTGATAGAGCTCATGGTTACGATCAGTATCTTTGTCTTTATGACAGCGCTCGTTTTGGCTAGGTATAACTCTTATAATTCTGGCATATTGCTTACCAACACGGCCTACGATATCGCCCTAGTCATTCGTCAGGCACAGACGTATGGCGTAAGCGTCATGACGACAAGCGCCAGCAGTCCTAATTTCAGCTATCCATACGGAGTAGAATTTCGGATGAACACTTCTTACTTCCCATTATTCATCGATACAAATAGCGATGGGGTATATGACGTCGTCGGTGACGGTTCCGTGACCACTTATCATTTGCAACAAAACGCTCTGATATCCAATATCTGCATCGGAAATGGTAGTAGTTGTGATTCTAGTTCCGCTGGTACCGTAGATATCACATTCAAAAGACCTGATCCTAGCGCGATAATCATTGCCCCCAATCTTAATAAAACGACGACATATAACTTTGTCAGGTTAACGATCATATCCGGCGATAAGACCTCTTGTCGTAATATTATCGTTCGTCAAAGCGGCCAGATCAGTGTGGAAAGCGATACGACCTGTTACACCGGTAGTACTAGTAGCACAACATACTAAGAGCGGTGGTCACATTCATGATTACGCATCATCACAAACAAAGCGGTTTCACTCTTCTGGAGATGCTCGTATCCCTGGGAATATTTACCGTAGTAGCTGTATTTGCGATCGGTTCTCTGGTGCGAATCACGGCCTTAAATAGACAAGCGCAGACTCTGCAAAAGACTATAACCAATGTTTCGTCTGCTTTGGAAATGATGTCCAGAGAAATGCGCATGGGTTCGAAATTTGTCGGCGGGTCTAATAGCGTTTCGTTTTTATCGCCTAATGTTGATAGTTGTAAGAACCCTATTACATATACATATGTAATCTCGGATAATATATACAAGTCACAATCTGGTTGTGGCTCATATAGTTCCTCCCCAATTCTCGATAGTGGTATCGCTTTGAGCGGTTCAGAGTTAACAATGACCGCGCGTCCAGGTGGCTATAATTGGATATTTATCCACCTCGCAGGTTCTTCTGTCGGCGCGCGCTCGCAGGATCAAAATTCATTCGATATTCAGACAGGCGTTTCCCAGCGTATCGCCGATTAATCAATCTTATGATCACGAGAAATCAAAAAGGATTTACGATAGTCGAGACACTGGTGGCCATCGCCATCCTGATGATAGCTATCGCCGGACCGCTCACCGCTGCCAACAAAGCTTATACCGCGGCTCTTAACGCGCGTAATGAGGCAGTCGCCTACAATCTGGCACAGGAGGCTCTCGAATATATCAGCAATCAAAAAGACAACTCATTAGCCACTGCTGGCGGTCAATTTCCCACGGGTTGGAGCGATTGTGTTACGGACCTTCTTTGTACTAATACCGGGGAGCGTCAATTGTTCACTATAACCACCGACTGGTTATCGACCGGCACTACAACTCAATATATGCCAAATGTAAAAGTTTCTTGGGCAACTCCTTCCGGTGGGAGCGATAGTGTGAATTTACGAGAATTAATTACTAATGGCATACGATAATATGATGATACACGGACAAAAAGGCTATACGCTCCTCTTCGCCATCATCGTTTCAGCGATCGTCTTGTCCATCGCTGCTTTCATCGCGTCTATCAGCCGCAAACAAATGATTTTGGCATCGGTGGCACGTGATTCGACGATGGCGATCTACGCGGCAGATAGCGGGATAGAATGCGTGGCTCAAGCCTTCCAGAATAAATTCGCATATTTTTCCTGTAATGGTCAAAATCTGGGAATAGCTTTTGATGTTAATGTTAACAAGAACGACGTGCCGGATATGCATTTTCATGACTCTGTTAAACAAACGCCGCCCATACCGATATTTTTTGGATCAACTTGTGCGTTGGTCACTATAACTATTGGACGTGACGATTCAAGTCCTTTTAATCCAAAGTCTATCGTAGAGTCACGAGGATACAATATGAGCGACGGTAGCAGCTGTCCTCTGGCTGGGCCGCGTACAACAGAAAGAGCTATCAGGCTGACTTATTTAGAATATACTGTTCCAGAGATCATTATCACCAATCAATCACAACAAGCGCCGAGTCCAGATTGATAAATTATGATAGAGTGAGTGCATGAATTCTTATGTGCCTAAAGAGGTCGGAGACCGCCTAGTAAAGCTCAAAAAAAGCCTTGAGCGACATAGGTATTTGTATCATACGCTCGATAAGCCCGAGATCTCTGATGAGGCTTATGATTCGTTGATCAGGGAGCTCGAATCTATTGAAACAGAATACCCAGACCTGAAGACGTCTGATAGTCCGACTGAACGAGTCGGTGGGGAACCTCTCAAAGAATTTACCAAGGTCAAACATGCTGTGCCTCAATGGTCTTTCGACGATGTTTTTGATTTTAATGAATTAAAGAAATGGGAGGAGAAAGTGCAAAACTTCATGCGCAAAGCTGGCGTTGAGGGAGAGAAACTGGAGTATTGCTGCGAACTGAAATTCGACGGACTTAAAGTCGTTTTGACTTATGAGAATGGTGTTTTGGTTCAGGCAGCCACGAGAGGAGATGGGGTCGTCGGGGAGGACGTGACGGTTAATGTGAAAACTATATATTCGGTGCCGCTTAAATTAGGAGGAGGCAGGAAGGAGGAAGCAGGAAGGAACGCAGAAAAACAGACTTCCTCCTCCTCCTCACTCTTTCCTCCTGGCTCCTTGATCGCTGTCGGAGAGATCTGGATGGCCACAAAAGAATTGGCGAGAATAAATGAAGAGAGAAAAAAGGCTGACGAGCCTCTTTATGCCAATACGCGCAATCTGGCGGCTGGATCTTTGAGGCAATTGGATCCGAAGATAACGGCGTCGAGGAAATTGGATTCTTACATTTATGATATTGAGAAACTCGATTCCGGTGTCAGAAAAAGCATTTCCGTCTCGCCGCTGGCCAACAGCGCTCGAGCCGAAAACGCTTTTTCTGACGCCGGGATGCCACAGACTCAGGCTGAAGAGCTGCAATTGCTCGCTAAGCTTGGATTTAAAGTCAATGAACATTATCGTATATTTGATTCTGTTCACGGCATTCAAAAATTCTATGAAGGATGGACAAAGAAACGGCACGATCTCGATTATGGTCTAGACGGAATAGTCATTAAAATCAATTCGCGAAAGATCCAAGAGGCGCTCGGCTATACAGGTAAATCTCCGCGTTGGGGCGTGGCATACAAGTTTCCGGCGGAGCAAGTTACAACTGTTTTGGAGGACATCGTATTTCAAGTTGGGCGCACCGGAGTGATCACGCCGGTGGCGGTCTTGAGACCGGTTTTGGTGGCTGGCTCCACCGTCTCGCGAGCGACGCTTCACAATGAAGATGAGATCAAGAGGTTGGATGTTCGGATAGGCGACACCGTGATCTTACAGAAGGCTGGCGACGTAATTCCAGACATAGTGAGCGTCGTCGGGGAATTGCGTCCAAAGGATTCCAGACCTTTCAGATGGCCGACTCACGTGCTAGCTTGTGGTGGTGACGGCCTCATCGAGAGAGTTCCCGGAGAGGCGGCTTGGCGTTGTATTAATAAGGATTCTTTTGAACAACAGAAGCGACGGTTCCATTATTTCACTTCGAAGAAGTGTTTCGATATCGATGGTCTAGGTCCCGCTATACTCAATCAATTGATCGAAGCTGGTCTGATTTCGACCTTTGATGACATATTTACCATGAAGAAAGGTGACCTTCTCAATTTGGAAAGATTTGCTGAAAAGTCTGCAGATAATCTCATTGCTGCCATACAGAAGTCTCGTGTGATCGCTTTACCAAGGTTTTTAGCGTCCCTTTCTATTCCTCAAGTCGGTGAAGAGACGGCTTATGACATTGCTAGATATTTTGAGGCTTTGGCGGCGAGAGGAGTAAGCCTTGATTCGAGCGCTGTGGGCCAGCGGCGAAGCGAGACTTACTCCTCTCGTCGACAAGAACCACTAGAAATGATTTTGATAGCAGAAAAGGAAGATTTCGAATCGATCCGCGGCGTTGGTCCGAAGGTTGCTGAATCGATCTCTTCCTGGTTCAAGATCGCCGAAAATAGGAAGCTGGTGAAGAATCTATTAAAACACGTTGAGATACAAGCGGAACAGACGACTGGCGCAAAGAAGCTGGAAGGCAAGTCCTTTGTCTTCACAGGGTCGTTGCCAACCCTGGAAAGAGAGGCAGCACAAGCGATGGTCAGAGAGAATGGCGGCGATGTCTCCAGTTCCGTATCTAAGAAGACCTCATTCGTGGTGGCTGGAGAGGAGGCCGGATCGAAGCTCGATAAAGCCCGCGAGCTGGGGGTAGAGATCATTTCGGAAGAAGAGTTTTTGAAGCTTCTTCGAGGTTAGACCTCGGTGGGTTGAGCTGTACTTTCGCGTCTCTTTGCAGCATGTTACAATCGCCTAATAAATAAACAGCATGATTACCGTCAAAGAATTGGAACATTTGGCTACCTTGAGCCGCATAAAGCTCAGCGAAGAGGATAAGAAGTCGCTCATCAAAGAGTTCGACTCCATTTTGGCTTATGTCGACCAATTGAAGAAAGTGCCGGTAAAGATGGATGCTGAGGGTCGCGTCGGTGCCGTGAAGAATGTCATGCGTCCAGACGTAGTAGAGTCTGTCTCGCCAGAAGATCGCGAGCGGTTGCTTGATGAAGCGCCAGATAGAGAAGGGGATTTCATTGCTGTGAAGAAGATTATCGCGCAAGACTAATCGCATAAGAGTAAATATGAAAATCGATTTGCACAACTTAACGATAAAGAAGGCCCATGACCATCTGATGGCTGGCGATTTTACTTCGGTTGAATTGACGCAAGCCTATTTGGATGTGATCGCCAAGAAGAATAAAGATATCAATGCTTATCTTCAAGTCTTCGATGATGCGTTGGAAGCGGCGAAGAAAGCAGATGTTAAAATAGCCGAAATTAGAAACAAAAAATCAAAGATCGAAGATCAAGGCTCGATGCTTCTGGGTATTCCTTGCGCCACCAAAGACAATATTCTCATTAAGGGCAAGATTGCCAGCAGTTCCTCAAAGATCTTGGAGGACTATCATGCGACTTATAATGCGACTGTCATTTCCAAACTTGAGAAGGAGGGTGCGATATTCCTGGGTCGAACTAATATGGATGAATTTGCGATGGGCGGCTCTACCGAGAACTCGGCTTATGGTGTCACCAAGAATCCTTTTGATCTGAAGCGTGTCGCTGGTGGTTCCTCAGGAGGGTCGGCTGCATCCGTGGCTATGGACGGATCGCTCTTTGCTCTCGGTTCTGATACTGGGGGATCCATACGCCAGCCAGCGAGTTTCTGTGGCGTTGTCGGACTCAAGCCTACATATGGAGCTGTCTCACGCTATGGCGTTATGGCCATGGGTTCCTCGCTCGATCAGATAGGACCGCTCACAAAGACAGTCACCGATGCGGAAATCGTTTTCAATGCTATTCGTGGAAAAGATATTAAAGATGGTACGACAGTCGATGAACACAGAGGCCAGGCCTTCGCTACAAGGCTACCAAGGCCTGGCCTCCTATCTGCCAAACCAATCATTGGGGTACCCCGACATTTCCTTGGGGGAGATGGTATCAATAAGGATGTTTTGAAATCATTTGAATCGGCTCTTACATTATTTAAAGAGAAGGGTTATGAGATCCGTGATATCCAGTTACCAAATATCTCTTATGCTCTAATGGTGTATTACATCGTGATGCCGGCCGAAGTATCCGCTAACATGGCGCGATTCGATGGTGTCAGATTCGGTCTGCATGTTGATGGGAAGAATGGTATCGATGATTATTTCGAAACTCGCCGCGCCGGCCTAGGCCGAGAGGTCATCCGTCGGATCCTTCTTGGAACCTATGTGTTGTCCTCAGGCTATTACGACGCTTATTACAATCGTGCCAATGCGGTACGACGCATGATAACTGACGATTTCCTTAAAGCTTTTCAAGACGTCGACCTTGTTGCTACTCCAACAGCGCCTTCTCCAGCTTTCAATATAGGCGAAAAAACCGACGACCCGGTTGCTATGTATCTCGAGGATATATTTACCGTGACAGCTAACATAACCGGTATGCCGGCTGTTTCCATACCTTGTGGAAGCGTAGGGGTTTTACCCATCGGCCTTCAGCTCACAGCTCGACATGGTGATGAAACTGCGCTTTTCTCCGCCGGTAAGGATTTTCTGAATGAGCAATAGAGTTGTATATTCGCTTCGCTCATATATCGACTGCGCTCGGAATATGTGTAAGCTTCGCTTCCACAATTCCTCACTTGTCGCTATACTATAATCCATGACCCCAATAGCACATCCGAGCGGAATGGTGCCGATCATCAATGAACTGCTGACTAAGCTCATCAACTGGTACCCATCGGCGATAGTATCTGTCCAACATATCTTCGGATTCCTCGTAGGCATCTCTATACCTATCTCATTTTTCCTTCTAATAGGTATCATTTATTGTGTCGAAGGCTTGAAAAAGATCCGTAATAAAGAAGGGGCCATGCACGACCTCAAAGTCGAGCCGGCCTTCGAGGCTGGAAATGCAGGCGACACGGTCATGGCTCATCGCTGGGAAAATACCATGAAGCATATCGAGTCTCACAATGAGAATGATTGGAAACAGGCCATAATCGATGCTGATATCATCCTAGACGATCTGCTGACAAAGATGGGATACCGTGGCGAGAGTATCGGTGAAAAATTGAAAAGGGTGGCGAAAGGAGATATGAAATCTTTGGATGATGCCTGGGAAGCGCATAAAGTCAGAAACGAGATCGCCCACACCCCAGGATTTGTCTTGAATCAATATGAAGCCAAACAAACGATCGGAAGGTACAGGAAAGTCTTTGAGGAGTTCTACTATATCTGATGCGCTTATCAGTATTCTTACCTTTTCACAATGAAGAGGAAAATATCAGATCGGCTACAGACGCTGTTTCGCATGTCCTCACGACGATTCGGGAGATAACTGATTTCGAAGTCATCATCGTCAATGACGGAAGTACAGACCGGACTCGAGAGATCGCCGAAGAGATCGCGGCGGGAGATCCACGAATTCGCCTGGTTCATCATCGGCTCAACAAAGGATATGGTGCGGCAGTCATGAGCGGAATCGAGTCTGCCCGTTTTGAATATGTCTTTTTCACCGATGGCGATCTGCAATTTGATATCGGGGAGATCAAGAAATTATTGCCATGGGTACCGGAATACAAAATTATAATTGGATTCCGGAATCCGCGCAAAGATAACCATCTTCGTCTCCTGAATGCTTTCCTTTGGAATATATTTATACGGACAGTCTTTGGATTGAAGGTTCGTGATATAGACTGCGCCTTCAAATTATTCAAGACTGAAGCAGTGTCCGATCTGCCAATGATCTCTGGCGGAGCGATGTTTTCGGCGGAATTGCTTATCCGTTTGAAGCGGTCCGGCCTGGCTTTCAAGGAGGTTCCGGTTAAGCATTTACCGCGTCAACTCGGTCATTCCAGTGGTGCCAAGCCGCATGTTATCATGAGAGCCTTGAAGGACAGCTGGCTAGTCTATCGCGATTTATATTTTAAGCATGAATAAATACCTTCTATTGGCACTCTTTGTCCTAAGCGCCGCTACGCATCTTTTGTTCTTTCCGCGTCCGGCTGAAGTCGTCTTTGACGAGGTCTATTTCGTGACGTATGCCAACGATTACTCTTTGGGAACATACTATTTCGATCCTCACCCGCCGTTGGGGAAGCTCTTGCTCGCCGCTGCGGGTCATCTTTCTGGTATCAGCGGCATCAATCATGATTATTCGAACATCGGGAACAAGTATCAGACGGATACATACATTTGGTATCGGCTTCTGCCTCTTCTAGCCGGTATCCTATTGCCTCTGGTCGTATACTGGCTCTGTCGGCGTCTGCGCTTTTCTGCTTTGGCGGCTTTTTCGGCAGGCCTTTTCATAATCCTGGAGAATTCTTTGCTTGTCCAATCCAGGTTCGCCTTTCTGGATAGCATGCTTATCTTGGCAGGATTTACATCCTTGGCTGCGTATCTGCAATATCGTTCCTTGAAAGTGCCGGTTACATTTACGAAGCGCTTCGAAATGCGACGTTGTGGATGGCTTATCTTAACGGCTCTATGGGCAGCGGTGGCTTTCGATTTCAAATGGACAGGTTTAGCCTTCAGCCTGATCATAGTGCTTATCGAACTCTGGGATATCGTCGGAGCGCCTCGAAAGATGGTGGCTATAAAGCATGCCATCAAGTTTTTTGTCGTGCTGTTGGTCGTCGGTCTAACCGTGTACATGGTGACTTTCGCTGTGCATTTTACCTTGTTGCCAAAGTCTGGCCAGGGAAACGCCTTCATGTCGGCAGCATTCCAAAAGACTTTGATCGATAGTACATACCGTAACGATCCGACCATCTCTACGCCGGGTTTCCTAGTCAAATTTTTTGAACTGAATGAACAGATGTACAGTGTGAACGCTCACATGAATGCTGCCCATCAATATTCCAGCAAATGGTATACCTGGCCATTCATGGCCAGACCGATATTCTACTGGCAGGGGTCAGCTTCGTCGACGGCAGCGATGGTGGAGGGGACTGCAACGGCGCCGATCGCTGACCGAGATGTCAATTCTTATATTTATCTCTTCGGCAATCCCTTCATATACTGGCTTGGAGCCTTGGTCATGACCGGCCTCATCGTGAACGGTCTATGGTTGCTGTCGATCGGATCATTGGTGAAAGATCGAAAGATCGTCCATCGTGCACCGGTATTCATCGCCGTCGGATTCCTTGTGAATTTCCTGCCATTCATTTTCATTGGCCGAGTCATGTTCCTCTACCATTATCAGGCTGCCCTTGTTTTTTCAATATTGGCGATCGCCTACATTCTTGATCAGCTCAAAGGCAGGCGCAAATATATCCTGATAGGCGCGGCCATCCTATTGGCTCTGACAGCTTTCATTTTCTGGAGTCCGATATCATACGGTACCCCTCTCTCACAAGAACAATTACAGTCCAGGATGTGGTTCCCAAACTGGAGGTGATCAAAATTCAGACAGCTCGCTTGAGTAGTAGAAATCCGCGGCTAGTCCGCCGAAACTATAGGTAACAGAACCTATCTTGATCTCTGCACCGCCGACTTGTGGATCGGTGTGGGGAATAGAGTGCGAAAAGCCGATGTTGAAAAGAGTGAAGAGAACATCTGGTCGGTTGGAGATATCTATACCGGCCTTCTGCCATTGGCCCAGTATCTCTTTTTCGTAGAGAGCCGCGTAGAGGTATGAATAGTATCTATTCTTGTCGTCTGTCAGGCGATTGAACCTTGTGGTATCAGGATTGGTCGAGGTTGAATCGAGCAGGTGTTCGTATTTTGGTCCGAGATAATATGTGGAGGTGCTGGATCTTACGCCAACCTCGATCTGTCTGGCCGTTTCCTGTTTGATTCCCATGACTCCCCAGGAATATTGGCTTTGGACACCCAGGATCTTTAGTGGCTCGAAGACGCTCTTGAATAGATCGCGATTGTCTGTGAATAGGCGTAACTGTTCGACGATGAGCGGCGCTACTATCATGCGTGGCGAGATATCAGCCGCTTTCGCCGCACGTTCAATATCCGATTGATCTTTGAAGATGGCTATCTTCAATGATTGCCATTCGGAGCTTTTTATCCACTCGGTATCTGTGTAGCTGCCGCTTTGCCCGCTTGTGGCTTGGTCCTTGAAATAATCATGTTGGTTATCAACGATGCCAGGAACGTTGGTCAAATGAAGCCTGATTGCGACGAAGCCAATCGTCATGACTACGCCGATCAAAGCGAATATGCAGACGATCACGGAGGCTACAATCTTTAGTGCTGTCTTCATGGCGGCATTGTAACACGGAGTTATCCACTATCATGGCGGTGATAATAAAGTTATCATTAGGACATGAAAAATAAATCTCGTCCGCTTATTATAGCCGCTATATTAAGCGGCACTTTGGCGTCACTCGTGGTCGGTTATCTGATGGTGTTTCCTAAACTAGCGATTGCTCAGACGAGCACGTATCCGATGCACGATTTTACATTCGATACTCTCGGCCAGTCCTTATTGATTACTGGAACAACCCCCAATCCTTCTGGAGATCTGAAGGAAAGCCAAAACGGCGCTACTATCCAAGATTGGAGCATAAAATACGAATGGAAGGGCGGTATGCGTTCAGAATGTCGTCCGCCAGTCCTGAATGTCACTTTTTCTTCAGGAAATCCAGATGGTAAGTTCCACGGTTTGAGCACTTATGACGGGAAGTCGATATTGAAGTATAAGAAAGTCCGGCTCATTCCCGAATGTGATGGTTGGAACGATTACACTGCCAATGGCAGTGATATCGGTTTCAGCGGTCAACTGAATGTCAACCTCCGAGAATACATAATATTCAAGATATTCAGAGCTTTTGGTGTTCCTACAACGGATATCGTCGGTTTCGCCAATGTAAGATTCCTCACTACCGATCCTGGATATGCCGGGCGCACATTCCGTTACATGATGGTCGCAAGAGACAATGAAAGCAGTGATGAGGTTCCATTTACAACCCAATTCAATCTGAATTCGAGTCTTTATGAATCCGGTGATAACCAAGGTGGGAAAGCTTCTTGGACCCCTAATGTGATAAACAGACTGACTTCAGCCTCTATCGTGAGCAAGACAGATAATACGGATATCCATCAGTTGTCATTCGATCCGGATACGACGATCAGGTTGTTCTTGTTGACGGAAGTTCTAAATCTGGAAGATGTGGCGCCTCTTCATAATGAAGATTGGGGCATAAACTTGACCACTGGTAAGACAGAGATAATACCACATGGATTCGACGCGGCTTTCTCGTGTGGCATGACTGTTGCGGATCCTGCCAATACGTACGTCTCACAACTCATAAGTGGTCTGTCCAACGATATTCGTCCTTCGTATCAATCGTCATATTATGGAATCGCTAGGAACATATTTGGAAGTTCAGCATCGCTCGATCAAATGATCGCTCTAGTCAATCAGTTCCCATACAGCAATGTCGACAAGACCATGCTGATCGAGTATTTGAAGATACGATTCTACCAATACGCGAGCTACTTCACTTCGGCCAGTTTTGCTCAGGCTATGGGGCAAACTTATCATCCGATAGCTGTAACTTTACCATTCACCTCAAAGCAGGTATATGAATCGCATCTATCTGCTTTTCTGAATCATTGTGCTTTGACGAAGATCCGGCCACCAGGAGTTACAGCGAATGTGGTTGGTGTTGGGACTTTGCAGACCAGTCAGGGTGACCAGAATTGGGCGAATGCCACTTTTAATGTGGATATTCATGCTGGCCCTTCCGCATTACAAGTGTTAAGGTCTGGTGCCTTTGCCTATACATTGGTTGGAACTGGTGACAATCATAATTCGAACATAAACCTGTCATATGATATGCCAAGCACGAATGTTACAGATGTTCCTGGGCCATATTATCTAATATCTCCGAATTCTACAGCGCGGTTTGTGCTCACGGGGTCAGTGAGACGTGATGGCTTGCTGAAGGATACATATCGTGTGCGGCTTGATAGTTTCCAACCAAATTATAAGGTCGTCCCGTTTACTTTCAATGCCTCGACTAACCCGTTGACTTTCGGTGCTCTCGATCCTATATCTGTCACAGCTCCGGCAACCGGTAGTAACCTCTCAGTTGGGTCACATGCAGATATCGTTTGGACTGGAGGAGGAAATCAATTGATGCAGATCTGGGCAGAAGATTCAAATGGTTACAACATGTATTATCTGGCCGACCCAAATCGGCTTGCCAGTTATGCAAACAACACGTACACCTGGACAGTTGGTAAATATTATTACTACAATGGAAATGCTTGGGTCTTGGCGGATATCCCGTCGGGTAGCTACAAAATCGTCATACAGGATAACAATTCCGGGTTGAGTGGTAAGAGTGGTGAGTTCACTATAACGGATCCAAACGCTACGCCGGCTTCGGTTACGATCGTTGGTACACCGACTCTAGCTTTGAAGTATGACCCGTCTGGTGGGGAAGCGGGTTTGGTTAATACGTTTACGGTCGGGATAAATCCAGGCAATGTCCCACAAAAGCTTCAGAAGGAAGGAGCGTTCTCTATCTTCGATGTGACCGGAAACGGCTTCAATTGGAGCGGTCCGGAAACTTATACTCAACGAGGTGCGACAGATGACGGCTTCGGTTATTTCAACTTACCAGCAAATACAGTGTCGACTTTCACCGTTACTATGACCGCCAATCCCAAGCAGATGTTCGCTGGAGCTTATCATGGTTCGTTGACCCAAGTCGTACTCGGTCAATATCCAAATCTCCAATTCATACCTGTAACAACTGCTAACACCACGAACAACGTCGTGATCATAGGCGAAGTCTCGCCATATCTCAATTCGCTCTCACCTAATCCTGCCACTCCAAATCAGACAGTCACGATCACGGGTGTCCGCTTCTCTAAGACTGCAGCAAACGTCGTTACTTTGATGGCACAATTGGCGGGGCGTCCCTCTACACCAAAGACATATTCCGTAGTTTCGGCTAATGGTTCTACATTGCAATTCGTACCAAATGTTCCAGTGGGTGTATATTCCGTACAAGTCACACACCCAGTTACAGGTTCAAGTAACAATATGACGCTGACGATCTCCGGTATCGCATCGTCACCTACACCTATTCCGTATTCACAAGGATCAGTATCAGCTCCGACTCCTTCACCTACTCCTTCATCTACACCAGCACCTGCGTCCGAATCTGCTCGAACATCTAGTTATTATGCCGGTTCCTCAGCTAGCCAATCTAGCTCACCATCCCCGACACCTTCCATTAGTCACGCGCCAAGTCCGACGCCTTCTGTATCGGTGACAGCATCACCAACACCATCGTCATCTCCGTCACCAACCCCGAGTCACACACCGAGCCCTTCAAGTAGTCCGGCTGCGATGGATCTAAACAACGGTTCGTCAGAATTCACTGCTAGCGTTTATTGGGCATTTAGCCGCATTATGCACGCGGTACTTAGTAGATAGGAGGTTCAGGATTAGCATGCTGACGCAAAGGGAAATCTTCGGAATTAGTATGATACAATTATCTCAACATGAATAAACCCTTAGTTCCAGGATATGAGAGAGATCGGATGTGCGCCGTTCAGGATCTGAAGATTCTGGACACGGCCATTGAGGAAAGGTTCGATAAGATCACCAGAGAAGCTGCTTTGCGATTTGCTGTGCCAATTTCTACTATCACTATCATCGACAAAGATCGAGAATGGTACAAATCGATGCAGGGATTGAAACAACGTGAAGGACCACGGGATATATCATTTTGCGCTCATGCGTTACTACATGAAGAAATGTTTATCATCGAGGATACTCTAAAGGATCCGCTTTTCGCCGATAATCCGATGGTCATCGGTGAACCATTCATCAGATTCTATGCAGGCAGGTCCCTACATGATGCTAAAACAAACCTACCAGTCGGCGTTTTCTGCATAAAAGACATCAAACCCAGAGTTATGAGCATGGCGGATATATCAGCATTTCTCGAAATGGCGATCAAAGCAGAAGATGAGATAAATAGAAGGCAATAAAGTTCTTATCCAGTCATAGGGACATATAAAAATAGCCGAGCAGACGACCTGCTCGGCTATTACGATGCTACTTGGGTGTGGCGACTATGCGCCCATGCCGTCTTCAAAGGAACCGGTGGCGATAGGGAAGCAGAGGTTATTGAGCACGTATTGGATGCCATTGGCGCTGGTGGCGTCCAGGTCGCGGTAAGCGCTCTCGGCTTCGACGATAAGCGGAGCGGTCTTGGCACCTGTCAGCATACAGTAACGCTGAGGATAACCGACATGGATGAGGAGTTCGACGTAGCGAGCTAGGTTGATTTGGCCTGTCGGCAAGTCCACGAATTGCATGGCGCGCTTTTGCCAAGCTGGCTCCATCATGCGAAGGGGCAGGCCCCGACGGATGACGAAGTTCTTGATATGGCAAGCGCAGATGCGGTGGCCGACCTTGAGGAACCGAGTTTCCCAGTCCTCACCTTCCCAGCAGTGAGAGGGATCGGCATTGACGGTCAGGCATTTGTCGCCCTGGCAGATCGCGACCAATTCCAGGAAATCGTCGGCGCACATGGCTCCGGTGCCGGGGTGGATCTCGTGAGCGAGCGACTGGCCGTTCGAATTGGCATGTCGGCGGATCTTGGCTGTCTTCGTCACGAAGCGCTCCTTGCCTTCCACGATAAGGTTGTAATCGTCGCTACCCCAGAAGCCCCATGGGTATCCGGTGGCGACCTCCCAGCCGAAGGCGACTCCCCAGAACATCGGGATGATCTTGACGCCGAGCTCGGCACAGAGATCGAGTAGCTTGAGGATATATTTCTCGGCCCACTTCTCGATTGCTTGCGGCGACAATTTGGCCACATCGGCCGGAATGAAAGGTCGGATGGTGGGGCTGCCGGTCCAGGCAGTAGTGTGCACCCAGAAAGGGCAGTGAGCGGAAATACCGTCGAGCCGGAGTTCGGCTATGTCGAAGGCTTCTTTGACCTCCTTCGCGTTCATGAGTCGCCCATCTTTCTTTTGGCAATGAAAGTTGGACGGTTGCGCGCCGACGGCTCCGGACATCTTGGCGTAATCGAGAAACTCCAAAAGCGACTTTGGCCCGTGCTGGGCACCCTCGATGCTGGGATGGAAACACGGTTGCGCTGGCGGTGCTTTGGCGGGCGGCTGTGTTTGTGGTGGTGTCTGATCGATCTGTTTCTTTTTCATAGAACCCTGTCTTTCTGTATTTTCATGTGCCAGTCAATTTATATGGCAGGCAATGGAATTGCATATTTATAACAATCCGTCGCTGACATTACCACAATAATTACCGATGTCAACTTGGTCGTAATTGTTTGAAGCAAATCAATGTTAAGTAGTCAAATGAATGTCAGGGAAATTTTATGTGCTTTTTTGGACATTTTGAACAGACTGGTGTGGATAACTGCAGAGCCCGTTGATCGGTGGGGAGTAGAGACGTTGACCATAGTTGCTTGGGCGCTTCATTTAGAACAAGGTTGAACATGTCTTCCGGAAGGACCTACATGATTCAAGCTGTTCAGAACGTCGATTGAAATACTCGAGACCGCCAACCGCATAGAAATTTTGTGCATAAACGGTGAGGACGAAAGTTAGCCGTGGTATTCCAATTAACTATTAAAGACTATTAAGGTTTATAAAGGTCACCAATTTTGAAATAGAAAATATTTGTACAATATATATACGTAGTTTGTCGATTTGGCCTGATTTCTATCACTCATTTTGCTTGAATTACGGGGTAAATTTGTAAGGCGAAGGTGCTTAAAGTCACCCGATTTTCGATAATACTCTGTCTGATTGGAATGCTCAAATTACGCTTACATTTACTGTGTATTTTCGCTATGCACGGTCATGATATCTTGATAAAATTGTATCAAATGATGGCCCGAACCTTTCGTCTAGGTGTGAACTTAATTTTGGTCGTGCTTCTTCTCGTCGGTTCCTCTCGCATAGCACTCGCTGACGACGTTGCTTCGGGGGATGCCGCAGTGGCTCCACCGGTAGAAAGCGCAGTTTCTCCATCAGTCTCTCCTGATGTTCAGTCAGCAACTCCATCAGCTTCACCATCAAGTGTCCCTACGCCGACACCGTCGGTCAGTGTTGCTCCAGATCCTACGCCGACACCATCGACCTCACCGTCGCCGACTGTGTCACCATCGTCATCAGATGGAAATGCGCAATCATCAGGATCAGTCGCTTCGACATCAGAATCAACGAATGCGTCTTCTGCAGCCCCTGTCATAGAACCTGTAAATCCAGGAACAGGCTCGGGATCAACTTTTCCGGAATTTGCGACCTCCACTTCTTCATATACGGCTTCCTCAACAACTTCTTTTGCATCGTCTACGAATCCAGGCGAAACTTCTACATCGACAGCTTCGACAACAGAACCAACTTCAGTCGGTGGTTCAAGTGGTGGCACGAATCTTCAAGGGACAACTACTCTCCCACAAGCGAGCACAACTTTGCTAGTGGCGACCTCTTCAATAGGGACTACCGCTTCAACAACAGCTATCACTATCACTGCTTCGACTACCGAACAGTTAGCGACATCAACGGCCTCGACTACTGAATCGGTGGCGACGACAACACCTCCAAAAATTGTCGAGCAAGAGACTGCGAATGGAAAACTGGTGACTATCTCGGCGACGGATGAGCAGGAAGCAGTACAGCCGATGATCGATGTTCCTGTTCGCATCGCTATACCGGAAATATACAAAGTCGGTGAAGAAGATAAGATCAAGATCAAATGGCAGAACAACGGGAGCGCCGACATGCAATTCGTTGCTTATGATGACGATGGTAATGGATTTATCGACCACGTTGGTTGGATCGTGCCGCACTTGTCGACGCAAACATTTCAAATAATTTATATTTCAAACGCTTTGCAGTTGGATTCTAACTTGAATGCTATTGGCGATATTTTCGATCTTGTCGGAATGCTGGATCAGAATTTTGCGGATCTGGCTGATGGGCAGTATGTTCGAGTCACTTTTGATAGGGGGCTGGAGAGTTCGAACGATATCACTATCTATGCGCGGCCTCATGTTGGGTCAGGACCGACATCCATACAGGTATATCCTGTCTACACTGATGCTCTAGGAAATACTACCGAAGGCAGTCCGCTCCAGGCCACTTTCCAGATCGACCAGGATGGCAAATATCGGATATTGCTCACAGATCTCTTGATTCCGACGGCAGTTTTTGATCTGAAGATCATTGGGAACACCGACATAGACTATGTCGTCGACCCAGCTCCGAATATCGCTTACTGGGTCAATGGGACTGGAAACTGGTCTGATGATACGAACCATTGGGCTACTTCGTCGAATGGCATAGCTAGAAGTGGGAACCTGCCAGGTCCTAATACCAGCGTCTTTTTCGATAACTTTTCAGGCACGGGTGCTTCAATCGTGACTATCAATGCGACCACGACGGTCGGTTCGTTTACTATTGGAACTTCGACTGGATATACGGGGACAATCGTCCAGAACGCACCTCTTTTCATAGTCAATACTAGTGGGCAATCCGGTAACTTTGTGGAAACATCAGCGGCCACATTCACTGCTATGAATCCTGCTGTAAACACTTTTTCTGCGGCAGGTAACTTCGCCCTGAATGCCGGGACATTTCGTCGATACACTGGCACAGGCATAAGCGCTGATCCGTTCATGATCTATGATGTTTACGGTTTGCAGGCAATGAGGACTAGCTTGACGAGCTCGTTCAAATTGTTTAACGACATCGATGCCGCATCCACGACCGCGTGGAATCAGAACACCGGATTCATCCCTATCGGAAATGCCACAACAAACTTCACTGGCGATTTTGATGGTGGTGGGTATAAGATAAGCAATCTTTATATTTCGACGACTTCATCGAGCTATGTCGGACTATTCGGATATTCTGTCAGTCAAATCAGAAATGTCACTCTTTCAAATATTTCTATCAATGCTACCAGTACTCCTGGAACAGCAGGAGTGAACGGCAACGACGGGGTAATGGGTGGAACAGTAACAGCTTCAGCAAACGCCAATGGAACGACTACTCCGACAGCTGGTGGGGCGGGTGGGACTTTGTATGTCGGAGGTCTAGTCGCTTATAATTCCGGACTGATCACAAATGTGAATGTTTCTGGAAGCATCATCGGTATGGGTGGAACAGGAGGTTTGGGAGGTTATGGAGGCAAAGGAGGGTGGATAGCAAGCGGTGCTAGTACGGCCGGAGCCGGAGGGCTTTCTGTCAGCAATGCGGCGGCTCTTGGTGGTACGGTTTACGTTGGGGGCTTGGTTGGATTCTTCCAACAAGGCAATATTACAAATTCATGTTCGACTGCTATGGTCATGGGAATAGGAGGAACAGGTGGAGCCAGCGGTAACGGCGGTGAAGGCGGATACACTCTAGGGACAGGTATTGGAGGCGCCGGCGGAGCAGTTGGAGTGCCGGGCGCCGGCGGGGTAAGCTATACCGGAGGTTTGGTCGGCTGGACAAATTCCGGAACTATAACAGCCTCAAATTCCGAAGGAAATGTCACAGCTATCGGAGGTGTTGGAGGGGCGGCAGGTCTCGCTGGAAATGGTGGTGCCGGAGGAACTCTCCCATCGATTTCTGGTATTGGTGGGAACGGAGCGGCTGGTGGCGCTGGAGGTTTCTCATATGCCGGCGGTTTGGTCGGAGTAAATAATGCCGTGATCGAAGCGGGATCTTTTGCAACCGGGACCATCCAATCATTTGGCGGAATAGCTACTGTTGGATCTGCGGGAGGGAATGCTAGCACGAGTCCTGGAAATAATACGGCGGCTGGCGGTAATGGTGGAAGCGGCGGTGCTGGAGGTGTGGCTTACGCTGGAGGCATCGTTGCTCAAAATGGAACGGGTGGAATAATTAACGGCACTGCTGGTCAGGTATATTCTATAGGTTCTGTCTCTGCCACTGGAGCAGATGGAAAAATCGCTGGAGCTGGAGGCATCGGCGGTTCTGGTGCAACGGGTGGAGGAGCCGGCGGTGCTGATGCCGCCGCTGCTGGAGGAACTGGAGGAACAGCCTTGGTCGGCGGTATTGCAGGACAAAATTCTGGGTTGATCGTTTCTGCCTATTCAACAACCGGATTGATTTACTTACATGGTGGAATCGGTGGTATCGGAGGAACGGGTGGGCTTGGTGGTCTGGCAACGAGCGGTCTGAGTGGTGCAGCTGGAACTACAGGAAATGGCGGTGCAGGTAACAATGCTACGATCGCTAACTCATACGCTGGCGGGCTAGCTGGTAGCAACATTGGAACTATCCAGTATTCATTTTCTACGAACGCTATATCAGCAACTGCTGGGGCTGGAGGCGCGGGTGGTAACGGAGCAGCTGGTCGGGCGAATTTGACTGCGGCCGGCGGTGGTACTGGTGGCGCCGGAGGAGTAATCTACGTCGGAGGAGTTGCTGGTAACAACACGCTTCTCATCACTGATAGCTATCATATGACTGGAGCAATAAATGGAACCGCTGGAGCTGGAGGTGCCGCTGGAGCAGGAGGTGCTGGAAGCGGAAGCGGTCTGGCTGGTCCTGGTGGAACGGCAACCGTTGGCGCGATTATTTATGAGGGTGGAATTACCGGTGCTGATGGCACAGTTGGTTCTTCTGGAGGAATACTCACAAATGTGTATTCTATCGGCGATGTTATCGGCACATCCGGAGCCGGAGGCGCCGGAGCCAATGGGATAGATGGGATCCTTGGTATGGCTGGTACTGCCGGAACTGCCGGTGCTAACGGTGGTGTTGCTTACGTGGCTGGAATAGTTGGTTATCAGAATGCTGGAGATATTCTCAATGCATATTCTGCAGGAAATATTATCGTAAATGCCGGTATGGGAGGAATCGGCGGAACCGGAGGCAATGGAGCTAACGGTACGACTACGACTGGGGGTGCTGGACAGCTAGGACAGAACGGTGGGACCGGAGGTGAAGCCGATGGAGGTGGGATCATTGGAAAATTTATCATCGGCACCCTCTCCAATGCCTCATCTACGGCTAGCACGACAGTCTCGGGCGGAGCTGGAGGTAACGGAGGCAGAGGCGGGTCCGGTGGCGATGGTGGAAAAAATGGTGGAACTGGATTTGCTGGAGGCGCTTCGGGAACCGGAGGTAATGGAGGTCAGGGAGGAGTCGCTTATGCTGGGGGATTTGTCGGAAGAAATGCTGGAGTGATCACATCGATTTCGACATCGCTCATGTTGGGAAATGTTTCGGCCTTTGCTGGGATCGCCGGTGATGCTGGTTATGGCGGCAATGGCGGGAACAGCACTTCAACGATAAGCACTGGAACTGCGGCTGCTGGTCAGACTGGAGGAACTGGTGGAGCTGGTGCGGCGGCTTTCGCGGGTGGAATCGCCGGAGATACCACGAACGCAATCACAAATGTTTACGCTTCTAGTACGGTCATAGCTGTGGCATCAGCAGGTAAAAATGGAGCTGCAGCTGGAATTGCTGGAAGCGGTGCGTTCGGTAGCCTTGGTCACCTTGGTGCGGCTGGAGCAACTGGTGGCGCTGGTGGAGCTGGGGCGATCGCATATGCCGGAGGCATAGCTGGACAGAGCGTCACGACGATCACTAATGCGAATATCGGACTAGGTTCAGTTCTGGCAGTTGGAAGCGCTGGAGGAAATGGAGTCAACGGTGGTGACGGAGGTGTGGGAGGAACTGGATCGGCTGGAGGTCAGGGTGGAATCGGTGGAGCGGGAGCTGCTGGGAACATTGCATATGCAGGAGGTATCGTTGGAAACAATTTTACGAGCGGTACCCAGAATGGAGTTGTGCAGAATTCTTTTGCTCTGGTCTCAGTCAGTGCGATCGGTGGAGGTTCTGGTAATGGTGGGGTTGGTGGAGCTGGTGGTTTGGGAGCTGCCGGAGGAGCGGGTGGAGCAGTTTCAGCACCGGCCGCCGCATATGCTGGAGGTTTGGTAGCTTACAGCAATGGAATAATCAATAATTCATATGCTACAGGTATAGCATCTTCAACAGGAGGTTATGGAGGCATGCCTGGCTCTGGTGGCAAAGGAGGAAATGGAGTGGTTAGTGGAGGTTTGGGATTTACAGGAGGCGCAAATGGTTTGGGAGATACGGCTGGGAATATAACTTCTCGAACTGGTGGCGCAGCATATTCCGGTGGGCTTCTCGGATACAATGCGGCTGGTGGAAATATCCAAGGGGGATCTCATGCTTCGGGAGATGCTTATGCTACGGGAGGTAGAGGTGGAGATGGGACGACAGGAGCGGCGAGCGGAAACTCAACAAATGGAAATGCTGGCATTGTGGGTATACAGGGTGGAATAGGTGGAACTGGTGGCGTGGCTTCCGCTGGAGGTTTGGTCGGTTACAGCTTGGCTCTGGTCAGCGATGATACATTTGCGACAGGCGATGCTTCTTCTACTGGCGGTCGCGCTGGAAATGGTGGAGCAGGCGGCGCAAGCGGTGCTGCAGGAACGAGCGGTACGGGAGTTGGAGGTATCGCGGGTGGTGCTGGTGGAATCGGCGGAGCTGCATATGTCGGAGGAGTCATGGGATATAACGGAGTGTTGGGGACTACGATAATAAATGCAAATAATCTTGGTTGGATTAATTCAACTGGAGGAAGCGGAGGTGATGGTGGTATCGGTGGAGTTGGTGGAGCAGGAACCGGAGCTGCTGGTGGAGGTGGTGGCACGGGCGGAGCCGGAGGTAACGGAGGGGCTGATTATGGAGGTGGTATCGCCGGATCAAATACTGGGATCATCAGAGATATTCATTACACTATTACATCTATAAATGTCATCGGTGGCTGGGGAGGTAATGGTGCAAGAGGTGGAAATGCGGGGTCTACGACGGGAAGCGTTTCAGTAGGAACTGGAGGTCAGGCAGGTAGTGGTGGAGCTGGAGGTATTGGTGGAACGACTTTGGTTGGAGGGTTGGCTGGAGATAATCCAGGAGTAATATTGAATTCGGAAGTTATCGGAAGTATATCTGCCAGCGGAAGAAACGGGGGTAATGGTGGTAACGGTGGCGATGGTGGAAGCGGAGGCTTGGCTGGCTTCAATGGAGGGGTCGCAGGCACTGGTGGAAACGGTGGAAACGGTGGCGTCATATACCTTGGAGGTTTGGCAGGTCAGGGTAACGGAAATATTTCTTTATCACATGCGATCGGAGGAAATATCACCATCGTTTCAGGTTCGAGTGGCGGCATAGGAGGTACTGGTGGAAATGGTGGAGTCGGTGGTGGAGGTGCTGGTAAGAACGGCACAGGTGGAACTGGTGGTAACGGTGGTGTCACCGGTGCGAGCTACGCTGGAGGCGCGGTTGGTTATAGCGGATCAAACTATATTCTTTTCGATACTATATATTCGACTAACAATGTGTCCATTACTGCGGGTATCGGAGGAGCGGGTGGGACATCAACTCCAGGAACTATCGGAGCTCAAGGAGGAGCAGGCGGAGCTGGAGGTGCTGGAGGAGCGTCAGGAGCCTACACTTATGCCGGGGGGCTCATCGGAGCAGCGGCTGGTGCTGGAGATACTATCAGATTTTCTTATGCAACCGGTACAGTGATGGTCATTGGACAGATGGGAGGTTTGGGAGCAAAAGGAGCAACTGGTGGCGATGGGGCGGCATCGATGGCTGGAGGTCTTGGTGGAACCGGGGGCGTCGGAGGTTTTGGTGGTTACACTTATGTCGGTGGTTTGGTCGGACTCACGAGCTCGTACATTTTGGTGAGCGACTCGTATTCGATGGGTATGGCATCCTCGACTGCCGGTAGTGCTGGATCGGCTGGAAAAGGTGGTGATGGTGGTGCTGGCAATGCCGCCATCGGGGGCAATGGAGGTGCTGGAGGTAGCGGCGCGACTGCGCTTGGAGGCATAGCATACACCGGCGGACTCATCGGTATAGGAACGATCGGCCTGGTCGTCGATTCATATTCGACCAGTATAGTTAGTGGAACTTCTGGAACTGGCGGTGTGGGAGGAAGCGGCGGAACAGGTAACACCGGTGGATACGGATTTAAAGGAGGTGATGGAGGTAACGGTATAATCGGTGGTGCTGGCGCAGCAAATTATACTGGCGGTCTCATCGGTCAATTCACTGGAACTGTAGACAACAGTTATCATTATTCCGGATTCATTCAAGCTATCGGCGGCAACGGCGGTGTTGGTGGAATCGGAGGCGCAGCTGGAAAATCTGGAAGCACGACTGCGGTTACTGCTGGTCAGGGAGGCACAGGCGGCGCTGGAGGGGCGAGCGGACTCATGAACGTCGGTGGACTGGTCGGAGAAGATACTACGATCTTGGCGGTCATAAGAAATTCATATGCTACATCGACTGATATAACAGTGATCGCCGGTACAGGTGGTGCTGGATCTAGAGGCGGCGATGGTGGAGATGGCTCTCTTGGTGCAAGCGAGATCGGTGGAGTCGGTGGAGTCGGTGGTGCTGGTGGATCAGGAGCCACTGGTGCCGGCACGGCTGTTCAAGTCGGAGGTCTAGTAGGTCGCATCACTTTGGGGACGGTCACTAGTTCATATGCAAAAGGTGGAACAATAACAATCAATGGTGCGTCAGGGGGAACCTCGGCCTTTGGAGGAATAGGCGGTGCAGGATCAGTCAACGTGGCAGCAGCAATATATGGTCTGGGTGGTGCTGGAGGTGCTGGAGGTGCTGGAGGGCAGATATATGCAGGTGGTCTTGTTGGATATACAACAGGAGTCGTTGAGACCAATTCATTTTCTACAACAACACTCAATATCACTGGCGGATCTGGTATGGATGGAACTGATGGAAGGACAGCTACATCAACTAGCGGAACGGCCGGTTCGAACGGTGGAAACGGCGGTGCCCCAGGTGCTATATACGCAGGAGGTCTCATAGGCTATACGACATCGGACATTGTCTCATCATATGCAGGTTATGATTCAACGACTGGAGAAGGAAATATTGTTGCGAATGGCGGTTCGGCTGGTAAAGGCGGAAATGCTGGTAATGGTGGTTCTGGACTATTAGTTGGTAGCGCTGGCGGACAGGGAGGGGCGGCGGCTGGAACTGGAGGCGGGGCTAGCGGAGCGGTCGGAGCGGTTATTGGTGGGCTCGTTGGGTTCAGTTCCGGAAACATCACTTCATCTTTCTCGGATGGAATCACGATTTCTGGAACCGAACAACCGGGAGGCAAAGGTGGTAATGGTGGAAGTGGCGGTGCAGGTTCAGTGTCGAGCATGGGAGGCATCGGTGTCATTGGTGGAGCGGGAGGTTACGGCGGACTCCGTGCTATCGGCGGACTTGTCGGCGATTATCTTCCTGGTACTACTGGAACTATTCAAGGTTCATATTCAAATATAAACATAAAAGTCTTTGGAGGTGGAAGTGGAACAGGAGGAAATAGCGGATCTGGCGGTGCTTCCGGAGCAGTATCAGGTGGAACATCTGCTGTAGGTATTGCCGGTGCTGTTGGATACGCTGGCGGCGCAGCCTATGGTGGAGGTTTGGTTGGTCGCATAAGCGGAACGACTGGTCCGATTCTGCAAATAGTCAATTCATATGCAACCGGAAATGTCGTTGTTCAAGGAGGTTATGGCGGCGATGGCGGCTCTGCTGGAGCAGCCGGAAGCGCCTTTTTGGGAGTTTCCGGTCACGTCGCTGCCGGGGCAGTCCTCGGAGGACAGTCAGGTGCCGGTGGCGAAGCAGATGCTGGAGGTTTGGTTGGATACAGCGCTCTTACATCAGGACAGATAGATTACATCGGAGTGTTCGCTACAGTCAGCGCAACTTCAACTGGTGGAAATGCTGGAACGGGTGGAAAATCTGGCGACGCTGCTCTTTCACGCCCTAACGTAACCGGTCTTAACGGAGGCGGTGCTGTTACAGTTTCAACTGGAGGTGCCGCTTATGCTGGAGGTCTCATTGGAAACAACAAGGTGACTTTGGCTGGAGGCGTGAACGATATTCTAAATTCATACGCGACGGGAAATGTCTATGCCTTAGGTGGCAGAGGCAGCATGGGAAATACAGGTGGCATCGGGGCTGACGGTACTTCAACTGCGGCTGGCGGTAACGGCGGTATAGGTGGTAACGGTGGTATTGGTGGTGAGGCAGACGCCGGAGGTCTGGTTGGCTATGGTGGGGCAAGTGCTGGAGAAGGAAATTATACGAACTCATATTCGCTGAGCAATACAGTGATTGCTATGGGAGGTAAGGGTGGTGATGGAGGAACTGCAGGAACATCTGGTTATGGAGGAACGGACAGCGCTGGAGGCGCGACTGGTGCAGCAGGTACAAGCGGTGCCGGAGGTGCTGCTTATGCAGGAGGTTTGGTTGGAAGGACGGTTTCAACCGCAAGCATGAACTTATCTATAAGCAGTAGCTATTCGACAGCTAATGTTTACGCAACCGGAGGAACATCGGGAGATGGAAAGATCGGAGTTATCGGCGGTCATGGCGGCCCAGGAGTAACTAGCGCGAAGGGTGGAGTTGGCGGTAACGGCGGTGCGACAGGTAACGGTGGAGCAGTCTATGTCGGCGGACTGGTCGGAGACAATACTGGTATTGTAGAAGATACTTCTTATGCTACAGGAAATGTTTTTGCCTATAGTGGCAGCGTTGGTACTGCGGCAAAGGGAGGTCCGGGAGGAATATCAGGAACGCTTTCAGGAGGTACTGCAGCTTCTGGTGGTAATGGTGGAGCAGGTGGTAACGGTGGAGCTATTTACGCTGGCGGTCTCATCGGTAACAATGAAGCGACAGGAATAATTATTAGTTCCTTTGCAAATAGCTCGGTATTGTCTGTGTCTCAAAACGGTGGCACAGGCGGGGAAGGTGGAAAGGGTGGCGATGGGTCAGCTGGAACTAGCACTCATATCGGAGGCCCTGGAGGCACTGGTGGAACTGGTGGAATCGGTGGAGCAAATTATTCCGGAGGTCTTATCGGCTATAACCAAAACGCTGCCAGTACTACTATTTCCAGTTATGCCACTGGTACGACTATCGATGCTACTAGCGGTAATGGTGGTAACGGCGGTAAAGGAGGTGACGGAGGATTACCAGGAACGGCAGGAAAAGGCGGCGATGGATTTACTGGCGGTTCAGCAGTGGCAGCGCTTCCTGGCGCGCTATATGTTGGCGGTTTTGTCGGAGATAATAATGGAACAATATATTTAAATTCATATTCTACTAGCAATGTCATTGGCAGAGCCGGAATAGGAGGTGCTGGTGGAGCGGGAGGTATCGGAGCTCAAGGTGGAGTAGGGGGTGCTGGCGGTGCCGGAGCCAACGGTGGTGCTGGAGGATCTGCTGCGGCTTCGGGTGCAGGAACAAACGCCTATGCCGGAGGTTTTGCTGGCGCAAACGAATCAGGAAGAACGATCAAGGATTCATGGTCAACTGGGACGGTGACTTTGTATGGCGGCAATGGTGGAGCTGGCGGAGAGGGAGGTGATGGTGGTAGGGGCGGAGATGGTCAGGCAAGTGGAGCTGGCGGAACTGGCGGACAGGCTGGTGTTAGGACTGCAGGATCGGCTGGGGGTATTGCATACGCCGGAGGTTTTGTTGGCTACAACGTTGGAACGCTTTACACCGATTATTCTATTGGAAATGTGAATGTCTATGGTGGAACCGGTGGTGCTGGTGGTGCTGGGGGCAACGGTGGTAGAGGTGGGGATGGTGGTCCGACCGGTGCTGGCGGAGTGGGTGGTAACGAGAATACGACTGCAGCGGCTGGAACTGGCGGTAACCTATTTGCCGGTGGTTTTCTTGGAGAAAATTTCACCGCTGGAATAGTTCAAGATTCTTGGTCTTCCGGAAATATTTATACTGTTGGAGGTAATGGTGGGACAGCTGGAGCTAGCAGTACCGCAGGAAGAGGAGGTGATGCTGGAACCACTAGCAATCAAAACGGCGGCAACGGTGGAACAAGTCTCGGTGGCAGCAATGGTGGCGCTGGCGGAACGAGCTATGCTGGAGGTTTTATTGGGGCGAACCTTACGACAGGAAGTTTTAACACAAGCTACTCATCTGGCAATGTCACCATGGTCGGAGGTAATGGTGTCGTTGGTGGGACAGGTGGTCAAGGTGGAGCTGGAGGTACCGGTGGAACTTCTGGGACTGGAGGCACAGGAAGAGATGGATCTGCCGGCGGTAACGGTGGTAACGGAGGTGATGTCTATGGTGGAGGTTTGGTCGGACAAAATACAGGTGTCATTACCAATGCTTATTCGACTGGTTCTGCCAGCTCGACGGCAGGGACTCCCGGTAATGGAGGCCCTGGCGGCCCTGGTGGAAATGGTGGAACCGGAACTTTAGGTAATGGTGCCAATGGGAACGGTTTGACCGGCGGCAACGGCGGAACGGGTGCCAATGCATTTGTCGGCGGCCTTTTGGGAACAAATAACACTTCAGCTGTAACAAATGCATATTCGATCGGAGCGCCTAGTGGGACAAAAACTTCAGGTGCTACTGGTGGCGCTGGTGGTGCAAAAGGTACTGGTGGCACAGGTGGTTCAAATGGTGGTGCAGGAACACTTGGCGGATCAGGTACACAATATGTCGGAGGTTTGGTAGGTTCTTCATTGGGTGGCAGCTATGTTTCAGATTATTTCGATGCTACATATTCTGGAAAATTGAATGGAGTTACTGGAGGCTTTGCTTGGGCAGTTGCGACAAGCACGTCTGCCCGTCAATGGCGTTCAGTTGCTTATGGCAATGGTATTTTCGTGGCAGTAGCATCGGATGGTACCACGGCTAACCAGATCATGACGTCGATCGACGGTCAGGTATGGCTAGCTCGAACCAGCCCGTCTGCCAGTCAATGGTCCTCGATCACTTTCGGTAATGGAATATTCGTAGCAGTCGCCTCAAGTACCGCGACTACGACCCAGATCATGACATCTTCCAATGGGATCAATTGGTCGAACCAAACTAGTCCGTCGGGACTGCAGTGGTACTCAGTGACTTATGGAAATGGATATTTTGTGGCGGTTGCTTCCAGCACTGCGACAACAAGCCAGATCATGACATCATCTGATGGAATACAGTGGTTCATTCAGACTAGCCCTTCAGCTCGTCAATGGCGTTCTGTCACATACGGTAATGGTATGTTCGTGGCTGTCGCTCAAGATGGTACTACTGCCAATCAGATCATGACATCTTCTGATATGGTGAATTGGTTCAGTCAGACAAGCCCTTCAGCTCGTCAATGGCGTTCAGTAACGTATGGAAATGGAATATTCGTGGCAGTCGCATACGATGGAGCCGTCGCGACACAGATCATGACTTCTACTGATGGAGTTAACTGGTTTAGTCAGACAAGTCCTTCGGCCAGACAGTGGACATCAGTCACATTTGGGAATGGGCTATTCGTAGCAGTCGCATATGACGGAGCAGTCGCGACTCAAATCATGACTTCACCGAATGGAATCACTTGGACGAGCCAGACAAGTGCTTCGGCTCGCTTATGGAATGCTGTTGCTTATGGAAATGGTTTGCTTGTAGCAGTTGCCCAAGATGGAACGGCACTCACTGATCTTATGAATTCAGGAATCGGAGTCATGACAGGAACGACTACTCCAGTCATGCAGCACCAGGCTACTTATACGGGTTGGGACTTCACCTCGCTTATCTGGAAGATTGCTGAAGCTTCGACTTATCCGTATTTCAATTATCAAAATATCCCAAATCCACCGACGAATATAGTCGCTGTTGCTGGTTCCAATAGCGCGACCATCACATTTACTCCACCAGTAGATAATGGAAGCTCTGCGATAATCCGATATGTGGTGACCTCAAGCGGGGGACAGACTGCGACTGGCACCACTTCTCCGATCACAATCAGTGGTTTGAATAATGGTGCTAGCTATACATTTACCGTTACTGCGACCAATAGTACTGGGACAAGCTCTCCTTCGGCGGCCAGTATTTCTGTCATGCCGGCAACTATTCCCGATGCACCTACGATCACTTCCGTCTCTAGCGGCGACAGTCAAGCCACCATATACTTCAACGCTCCAGCAAACAATGGTTCTACCATCCTTCTCTACACCGCCACTTCAACTGATGGATTGCATTTCGCCACTAGTACCGGTTCCTCGATCACTGTCGGTGGTCTCGCAAATGGCACAGCCTATCAATTCATCGTGACTGCCACAAATGCTGTCGGCACCAGTTCCAATTCTAATACTTCAGATTGGGTGACTCCGGCAGGTCTTCCGTTTTCACCGACTAACATTTCAGCTGTTAGGGGAGATCAACAAGCAACTATCTACTTTGATGCTCCGGCCAATAACGGATCAACCATCACTCTATATACTGTAACCTCCAGCGGAGGACAGGTGTTCTCAGGAGTTTCATCACCGATCTTGGTCAGTGGTCTTACGAATGGAGTTTCGTACAATTTCACAGTTACGGCGACCAATAGCGTTGGCACAAGTTCTGCTTCAAGCGCATCGAATTGGGTGACTCCGGCTGGTCTTCCGTATTCACCTACGATCACTTCCGTCTCTAGCGGCGACAGTCAAGCCACCATATACTTCAACGCTCCAGCAAACAATGGTTCTACCATCCTTCTCTACACCGCCACTTCAACTGATGGATTGCATTTCGCCACTAGTACCGGTTCCTCGATCACTGTCGGTGGTCTCGCAAATGGCACAGCCTATCAATTCATTGTGACTGCCGCCAATGCTGTTGGTACCAGTTCCAATTCCAATACTTCAGATTGGGTGACTCCGGCTGGTCTTCCGTATTCACCTACGATCACTTCCGTCTCTAGCGGCGACAGTCAAGCCACCATATACTTCAACGCTCCAGCAAACAATGGTTCTACCATCCTTCTCTACACCGCCACTTCAACTGATGGATTGCATTTCGCCACTAGTACCGGTTCCTCGATCACTGTCGGTGGTCTCGCAAATGGCACAGCCTACCAATTCATTGTGACTGCCACCAATGCTGTCGGCACCAGTTCCAATTCCAATACTTCAGATTGGGTGACTCCAGCTGGTCTTCCTTTTGCTCCGACGATAAGCAATGTTGTTCGAGGCGATAGCCAAGTCACTGTGATATTTAATACACCGGCCAATAACGGATCTTCGATTATCCTTTACACCGCCACTTCAACTGATGGACTACATTCGGCTACTAGCAGCGGTTCCTCGATCACCGTCGGTGGCCTCGCAAATGGCACAGCCTATCAATTCATTGTGACTGCCACCAATGCTGTCGGCACCAGTTCCAATTCCAATACTTCAGATTGGGTGATTCCGGCTCGAGCTCCTGATGCTCCTAGCAACGTTTCCGGTCTCAGGGGCGATAGACAGGCTATTGTATCTTTTGATGCGCCATATAACGGTGGATCCACGGTCACAGCTTACGTTGTAACATCAAACGATGGATTGCATATTGCCACAGGTAGTGCTTCACCAATTATAGTTGATGGTTTGACTAACGGTGTCACATATTTCTTTACAGTGATCGCTGTTAATGATATGGGCACGAGTACAGCGTCAGTAGCGAGCAATTTGGTGCTGCCGGCAACGTATCCGGATGCCCCGACCATCGGTTCAGTTTTAGGAGGAAATGGCCAGGCGACAGTATATTTCACACCACCTGTTAATAATGGCGGCTCCTCAATAATTCGCTACACTGTTACTTCGAACGATGGGTACATAGCGATCGGTGGCGCATCACCAATAGTCGTTACCGGTTTGACGAATGGAGTTTCGTATAATTTCACAGTCACCGCCACTAATGCGGTCGGTACCAGCACTTCCTCGGGAACTTCCGTCTCGGTGACCCCTGCCACCATCCCTGATGCTCCGACCGTAACCGGGGTCT
>Ga0209083_1000530_pt1 | contig 55711 bp, 61 predicted proteins | sample AM7aDNAmetaG_FD_184132 | JGI IMG/M metagenome (GOLD analysis project Ga0209083, IMG submission 184132) | Freshwater microbial communities from Finland to study Microbial Dark Matter (Phase II) - AM7a DNA metaG (SPAdes) (version 3) | ecosystem: Environmental > Aquatic > Freshwater > Lake ...
GATCGGCACCCAGTTGATCAAATTCGATATCCTTAACAACCGAGACGTTCCTTGCTTTTCACTAAGCCCTCGCAACATCCAAGTAGTAAAAGAATCCATATTATGTAATAGTTATATTAGTATATAAGCTTTTTCATATTAAAAGTCAAGGTGGGTTTATAGGAATCCTCAAGTGAGTCTTTAATCAAAGAGAGGGGAATCAGAATGAAGGTCGTCATATTATGCGGAGGAAAAGGAACAAGGATGCGAGAGGAGACGGAGTTCCGGCCAAAGCCTATGGTTGAAATCGGCGGCAAGCCCCTACTCTGGCATATTATGAATATATACTCTAATTATGGTTTTAAAGATTTTATCATCTGTTTAGGATATAAGGGAAACATGATAAAACAATATTTCCTAAATTATGAAGCAATGAATAACGATTTCACCATCCAGCTTGGCAATCGCACCGCAGTCCAATATCATAATAATCATAGTGAAGCAGACTGGAACGTTACCCTGGTAGATACCGGAGCGGATTCACAAACAGGTGCCAGGGTTAAAAAAGTTAAGAGCTACATAGATGGTAATACATTTATGCTAACATATGGCGATGGATTATCAAATGTTAACATCAAAGATCTTTTGGAATATCATAAATCCCATGGAAAGATAGGCACAATGACTGGCGTGCATCCTCCCTCTAGATTTGGAGAGCTGGTTCTAAAGGAAAACAGAGTAGAATTATTTAGCGAAAAACCTCAAACAATGAAAGGCTTAATCAATGGAGGTTTTTTCGTATTCAATAAGCAGTTCTTCGATTATTTGGATAATGATGATAGCTGCATTTTAGAGAAAAAACCGCTAGAAGATCTAACGGCAGATGGTGAGCTTATGGTCTATCCGCATGAAGGCTTCTGGCAATGCGTTGACACCTACAGAGAGCTTGAGATGCTTAATAATATGTGGAAATCATCTGATGCTCCGTGGAGAAACGGTTTATAGCGAAGGGTGATATTGATCAATGGCAGATGAATTTTGGAAGGATAGAAATGTCCTTGTGACAGGATGCACTGGTCTGCTTGGATCATGGTTGACTAAATCGTTGTGCGAAAAGGAAGCTAATGTCATTGGCCTAATTCGAGATCTAGTACCTAGGTCGAATTTAAATTGGTTAGGATTTGATAATAATATAGTGTCCGTCAGGGGCGAGATTGAGGACTATTTTCTTCTAGAGAGAACAATAAACGAATACGAAATAGATACAGTGTTTCATTTGGCGGCACAGACCATCGTAACAATAGCCAATAGGAATCTAACCATGGTAGAAGGGGGTGCGGTCCTGACTGATGATCCTCCGCTCAAGAAGATAATCGCGTCTTTCCGGGACTGGGGGAGAGATTGCTGGTGCGATCCCGGTTGCAACGATACATGCAAAAAGCGCTTTGATTGGCAGCTTGGGTCGCTGCCGGCGGGCTATGATCATAAGTACATCTATTCTCTTATCGGTTACAATCTCAAGGCTACCGATATGCAAGCTGCAGTAGGAGTCTAGCAGATCAAGAAATTGCCGCAATTTATCCAGAAAAGGAAGGAGAATTTCAGGCTGCTTTTTAATGGACTAAAGCAGTATAATGAATATTTTGTGCTTCCAAAAACAACCACGAACTCTGATCCGAGCTGGTTTGGATTTCCCATATTAGGAAAGGAAAATGCGCCGTTTAGACGTGACGAAATCGTGGGATATTTAGAAGAAAATAGGATTGCTGCAAGAATGCTCTTCGGCGGGAATTTGCTGAAGCAACCTGCTTATGGAGGTGCTAGATATCGACTATCTGACTCAATAAAGAACACGGAACTAGTGATGAATGATCTCATCTGGATTGGAGTCTATCCGGGATTGAGGCCAATGATGATTGAATATATCGTATCTAAATTTAACAAATTTTTAGACAAAACATAACACATCTCGATCAAGCCTAATGAACTGAGATTTGCAAAAATCATATATGTTTATCTGACTCAATCAGCATCAATAGATCTCGCGTGGCCAATTATTAAAGAGAGAAAATTTCGAGCAGTTTTGTCTATTGATATTGTTTTTCATCTGGCACAGATTATTGGTGGTCACGTTTTGTTGACTTGAAAAAGCTTCAACTAGCGATTCTGGGAGAAATAGGCACGTACAAAAAATCTTATAAAAATCCTTCTATTTTGAAAGAGCTTAGATGAATATTGAGATAATTTTATATTTATCGGAGTTATTTATGCACGAATGCTTAACGAAAAAAAAGATCGGTGCGTTGTTTTTAAATTATGAATTATACATATTAGTTATATATGTACTTTTTATCACAATAGCTATTGTAATATTCGGTAAATTAGTTATAAGTGGTTTTTTGGGAGATTATTATACATATGATTCTTATACATATTTGAATGCGTCCACACATCCTTTTGATAGAACCATAATACAGATTCCTTATTCGTATCGAATCCTTACACCTTTGTTTGTTTATCTGCTGCCTATTGATCATCATGCTGGATTTAAAGTAATAAATATTTTAGGGTTCATGCTGACAGGTTTTCTATTTTATTATTACCTTAAGGAAATTCGCTTTAATCCTGTTATTTGTCTAACTGGCGTTTTAATTTTGCTTCTATCGCCTATAATGGTATATACGTTATATAATATATATTTAGTGGATGATCTTGAATATTTCTTATTATTAATGTCTTTTTATGCTATTTTGAAGCAAGACAACAGACTATTTATAGCATCTGCATCCTTAGGGGTATTAAATAAAGATGCAGCATTATTAGCAATACCTCTATATTTTTTATACCATTTTGACAACAAGAAACGGCTTCATACAATAAAATCTACTATATCTATTTCAATGCTTCCACTAACCATATTCCTACTCATAAAGTATTACTTTGGTGGGTCAGCTGGATATTTCTCCTTAAACTTAGAAAATATAATTGCATTTCACTTAAGAGATGGTACACCTATATTCTGGCAAATATACACAGCATTCGGAATATTAACAATAATATTTATATATAATATGTTATCGAAAAAAATTGGCAATAGATATCTACAAAGGTCTTTATATTTAATACCACTAATTTGCTTATTATATCTAATTTGCGACATCCCTCGCGCGACATTCCTCGCCTTTCCGATAATTATCCCAGCCAGTTTGTATATATTTATGAATAGTCCACCAATAAAGTGTATAGCACTTTTATTAATAGCTTATCTGATGGCAATTATTTTAGTTATATCTAATATAATCAAGACTAATTTTTCACAGATAGATCTGATAGTTTCAGCGTTTGACATAACTATTTTATCATTATTGTTAGCTGAAAGCGTTTTTTTTAATAATCACCTAGACAGCAACTCAAAACTCGAAGAATCCAAGATATTTTACAAGAATAAATGATGCAATATAAGTATAAAATGAGAAATAAGAAATGCATTACTTATAGCAGTATTCTTAGAATACAAAAAACCTATGAATATCTATATAGAATTTATGAAGAGGATATAGAGATAAGAGGTTATTGTGAATCCACATAGAAAAGAAAATGTCAAGTAGACATAATCGTTGGTAAGAGCCAAGTTTTATCAGGCTTCCGGCAGCGAGATGTTCGGCGCAGCTCGGGAAATACCTCAAAACGAAAATACTATATTTTACCCCAGGAGCCCCTGCGCTGTGGCCAAGGTTTTTGGATACTACTCAACGATTAATTACAGAGAAAGCTATGGCCTGTTCGCCTGCAATGGAATCCTCTTCAATCATGAGTCGCCTAGGCGTGGAATTGAGTTTGTTAAAAGGAAGATAAACGATGGGGTCGCAAATTATGTTAACGCGATGTGGTTAATGCTTCAGCAGAGAGAGCCTGAGGATTACGTCATAGCCTCGGGAATGAGCCATTCTGTGAAAGAGTTGTTGATCAAGCATTCTCTAAAGTTGGACTTGATTGGAAAGATTACGTTAAAATAGATGAAAGATTCATGAGGCCTGTGGATGTCCCAGAGTTGAACGGAAATGCATCGAAAGCAAGAGATAAGCTAGGATGGTTTCCAACGGTCTCTTTTGAGGAGTTAGTGGATATGATGGTTAAGGAAGATCTTAAAAAGTATAAAAACTAGACGTCCAATAGATATTAGAACCCTTTGGCAGATATCGATCATATATAATATTGAATAATGAAATCGAGGCAAATCAAGACGAAGGCTCGCGTTAGATACATATTGCAAATTATATAAATATTAAGGAGAATATGAGAGTAGTTTCAATTGTAGGGGCAAGGCCAAATTTTATAAAACTCGCACCATAATCTAGAGAAATAAGAAAGATATTTGAGGAGGTTATAATTCAGACCGGCCAGCACTATGATTACGAGATGGATAGCATATTCTTCCAGGAATTGGGAATACCAAATCCCCATTACCATTTAGGAGTAGGTTCTGGAAATCATGGAGCTCAGTCAGGCGAGATGCTAAAAAAGATAGAAGAGATCTTCTTAAACGATAAGCCTGATATGGTCTTGGTCTTTGGAGATACAAATACCACATTAGCAGGGGCTTTGGCAGCCTCTAAGCTGAACATTCCACTAGCTCATGTCGAAGCCGGGCTGCGCTCCTTTAACAAATTTATGCCTGAAGAAATAAATCGGGTTTTAGTCGATCATTGCTCAGATCTCCTCTTTTGCCCTACAAAAACGGCAATAGAGAATCTAAGTAAGGAAGGTTTGACAAAAGAAGCATATCTGGCAGGAGATGTTATAGCAGATGTTCTCCTGGATTACCTGAGAATAGCAGAGAAAAGATCAACAGTGCTAGAGGATCTGGATCTCTCCAGGGAAATACTGCTTGGCTAGCGTACACCGAGTTGAGAATACAGATGTAGCACGAAATCTAGAACAGATTACAGAGGCTTTAGCGCTCCTCGACGATATTGTCTTTCCATGTCATCCTCGGACAGAGGCTCGCCTAAAGCAACAGGGTCTATGGAACGAACACAGAGATAAAGTCACTATCATAAAACCGATTGGCTACTTGGACATGCTAGTCCTGGAGAGCCGAGCCCATCAAATCCTTACTAACTCGGGCGGGATACAAAAGGATGCCTACATGCTGAAAGTACCTTGTATTACAATGCGAATGCAAACTGAATGGGTGGAGACTGTCGAGGACGGATGGAACATTCTCACTGGGGCCAAGAAGGAAAAAATCCTTCAAGCGGCTATGGAGTTTAAGGGCCAGACGATTCAAAGGAATGTTTTTGGGAAGGGAGCCAGTCAGAGGATAGTAGGAATTAATGAGACAAAGAATACTCTCTTTCGATTTTTCGATTTCTATCAATATACCTTATGTTGATTTGAGATTTTGATCTCTATGAGAATATGCTTCCTTGCAGATTCAAGGAGTATTCATACACACAGATGGGTTGAATACTTTGTAGAGAGAGGACACGAAGTACATCTAATAACTAAAGGGCCATTAGATAATTATAATAGTAAAAATATATATTTATATTCACTTAAAGATATATATACAAATATGCCATTCATATCATATTATCTAAACTTATTCTACTATGCTATCCAGGTCAAAAAAATAATTAGGGATAATAATGCAGATATCCTTCATTCCCACTACGTCTCTAATTATGGAATTATCGGCGCATTAACTGGTTTTCATCCATTTGTTTTATCTGTATGGGGCAGTGATATCCTTAAAGACCCACAAGCATCAAATCGTACAAAGCGTCTGGTATCTTATGCCCTTAAAAGGGCCGAAATGACGACAACGACGGCTGAATTTATGAAAGGGCATCTAATGAGATCATTTAATTTAAACGAAAGCAAAATTCTTAGAATTCCCTGGGGAATTGACTTAAATATCTTCCATCGCGGATATGAAAAGGAAACAAAAGCACTCAAAGAGGAATTGGGGATAGAAAGCATGGCACCAATTATACTGAGCAACAGAAGCATGCATCCCAATTACGAAGTAGAGAACATAATTGAAGCAATTCCAAATATTCTTGTATCAAATCCAAAATCAAGATTTATTTTTATAAAAGGGTATGGATCTTTAGAATATGAATATGAAATGAAGCTGAAAGTGAGAAAATTAGGAATACAAGACAATGTCATTTTTATCTCAGAAAATGTGACTCCTAATAATATGGCGATCTATTTAAACGTAGCAGATATATTTATATCAATTCCAAAGACGGATCAATTCGCATCAAGCATAATGGAAGGGATGGCATGTGGTGCAATTCCTATAGTAAGTGATAGAGAAGTCTACAAACAATATCTAGTAGATGGAAATAATGCATTTTTTGTTGATCCAGAAGATCCGGAAGAGATTGCACAAAAGGTAGTATATTGTATACAACATATTTTATTAAAAGATATAGTTTATGATATCAACCTAAAGATCATAGAAGAAAAAGAAAATTGGGAACGAAATGCTGGAAAGATGGAAGAATTATACGAGAGTTTGTTAATCAAGGAAGGGGAAAAATAATGAAGTGGAAAATTCCATTGTTCAAAATATTCTTCGACGATGAAGACATAAAAAATGTAACCAAAGTTCTTTCGAGAGGCTCCTACTGGGCAACAGGCCCCGAAATACGGCAATTTGAGGAAAAAATATCCGAATATGTTGGAGTAGAATATGCAGTGGCATTTAATTCAGGAACTTCAGGCTTACACGCCCTTCTCATGGCATATGACATAAAGCGAGGGGATGAGATAATAGTGCCCTCATTTACCTTTATTGCAACTGCTAATGCACCACTATTCGTGGGAGCCAAACCTATATTTTCGGAAATAGAAGATAAAACATATGGATTGGACCCGGAAGACGTAAAGGAAAGAATCACATCAAAGACCAAAGCGATTATGCCGATCCACTACGGTGGATGTCCCTGTTTTATTCGTGAACTGAAGGAGATAGCTCAAGATCATGACATATTGCTTATCGAAGATGCCGCAGAATCTCTGGGTTCGGAAATTAATCACAAAAAGACCGGTACTTTTGGCGATGCATCTATGTTTAGTTTTTGCCAAAACAAAGTGATTTCCACAGGAGAAGGTGGTGTAATAACTACCGATTCAAAGATAATTTATGAAAGATTGAAATTATTGAGCTCGCATGGACGATTGGAAGAAGAAGACTATTTTTCCTCAACGGAATCGGGGGACTATGTAACATTGGGATATAATTTCAGAATGCCAAGTATGATTGCATCATTGGGTTTATCCCAGCTAAAAAAAATAGATACTATTATTCAAATGAGAAGAGATAAAGCTAGATATTTAGATAAATATCTGTCAAAATTAAAAGGAATCTGTTTACCGTCCTTTCCGCAAGATCGTTTCAATGTTTATCAAATGTATACCATTCTAATAAACGGTAATAAACGAAATGAATTGATGAAATATTTGTCGGATCAAGGAATCATGACAAAAGTGTATTTCCCGCCAATCCATTTATCAAGCTTTTACAGGAATACATTCGGCTACACCAAAGGGCTCCTCCCACTTACAGAGGAGATCTCATCGCAGGTGTTATCTTTGCCAATTTATCCGGCAATAACAGAAAACGAAATGGAATATATTGTTGAAAAGATCAGAAACTTTTTCGAGGAAAAATAATGGAAAATGAGCTAAAAGGGAAGACTGTTTTGGTCACCGGTGGAACCGGATCCATAGGCATAGAAATAGTCAAACAGGTTTTAAGTTATGATTCAGATAAAGTCATTGTCTTTAGTCGAGATGAGATAAAACATTTTTTATTAAAAAAAAATATAATTGATGATAGACTTGAAACCGTCGTAGGGGATGTACGAGACTACCGAAGCATGCAGCGCGTTTTTGATGATTTTAGCGTCGACCTCATCTATCATGCTGCCGCAATGAAGCATGTCATTGTATGTGACAATTTTCCGATAGAATGCGTAAAGACTAATATATTGGGAACGCAGAATGTAGTAGATTTAGCCAAAAAAAATGGAATTCCTAAGATGATAGCTATTAGCACAGACAAATCTGCTTATCCCATAAATGTAATGGGAGCTACGAAACTAATTGCAGAAAAAATAGCATTAAACGCTAACTTTTCCTGTGTTCGGTTTGGCAATGTAGCCAATTCACGTGGTTCCATTATCCCCATTCTCATAGACAATCTCTTGAATGGGAAACCCATAAGCATAACAAATCCAAATGCAACTCGCTTTATTATGGAAATTCCAGATGCAGTAAAACTCGTAATGGATGCAACAAGGAATGCGAAAGGCGGAGACCTGTTTATTTTAAAAATGAAAGCCTTTAAATTAGGAGATTTATTGAATGTTCTTTTGGATAAGATCGCCCCATTGTTAGATGTCCCAGAAAATCAAATTAAAGTAAATATCGTAGGTCTTGTTCAAGGAGAGAAGATGCATGAAAGTTTATTAAATAGCATTGAATCAGAATCTCTTTTTGATATTGATAATATGTATGTAATTTTAAAAAATAAAGAAAGCATTTCAAAATATGAAAATTCTAAAAAGATAGATGTTTTCGAGTATACTTCTAATGACGTTGAATTAGTTACAAAAAACGAAATTGAGAAGATGATGATTAACTATTTAAAGACCGTATATATGCAGAGGTTTAATAATGGTAAATTCAATACCATTTGACTTCGAAAATTTTGGAGAAAATGTTAGAAATAGGCTAAAGAAATGTGGCGAAAATGTTAAAATACATCCCTTTTCAGAGATTATAAAGCCAGAGGCGATCGAAGTAGGAAACGATTCTATGTTTGACGATTTTGCCTTTATATATGGCGGAAATAGTATCATAATAGGTAGATATGTCCATATTGCATCCTTTGTGAGCATTATAGGTGGTGGTGAGCTTGTTCTGGGCGATTATGCTGTTTTAGCCTGTGGTTCCAGGATACTAACAGGTACGGATACATATTATGGTGGGAAGAGAATGTCAACTGCATTGCCCATGCAACAGAGGAACGTGATCAGAGGTAAAGTAATTATTGAGAAAGACGCTTTCATTGGAACGAACGCAGTTATTCATCCTAATGTGAAAATTGGAGAGGGCGCGATAATTGGAAGTTGCAGTCTTGTAACGCATGATATAGAACCATGGAGCATCAATGTTGGTATCCCATGCAAGAAGATTGGAAAAAGGCCAAAAATACACGATGGCAAAATGGATTAAAGAGCCTTATTATTTTATTACATAGGAAGAAAGTTATGAAAGCCTAGCTTAAATAAATAATAGAAAACATATATTCGACAATTTAAGAAGCATAGGAGTCAAATTGGAAAAAATGTTGATATATCTATTTTTCATTCGAAGCCCATATATTCAGAAATGGTCCAAAGCTAGTCTGAGCTAATTCAATCGTTACAAATTCGATACCATCGAATTCTGTTGCATCTGATTCATTGGCTAATGTGCTTGGCTAATATGCTATCTATCCATGAGGAATACTTAAGCAAATACTGAGAACAACCAATCACCGAACCTATTTTATCGTTGATTTAATTATAATGCCATTAAACGATGACGATATCTTTGAAATTTATAATATAATATTAATTTGTAATTCATAATACATATGTATTTATAGAGATATTGAGCGAAAGGTCGATCATGTGCTTTTAGAATGCAGGTCATGAGTTTATTTGCTTTAGCGAGATCCGCGAAAGAAATCTTTTCTTTGTCTCAATAACCAAGGAGGAAGTCCTAAGGATTGTCCCATCTAGTCGAAGAAGTCATTATCCATGTAATTGCAGAGTCGAAACGGCCCTAAGTATATAATGAAGAAAAGCCATCTAAATAACGATAAGCTCTTGTGTATATAGGTTAAAATATATTAGTTCCTTGCTGCGTTGAAGCGGCTAACGACGTTTCAACGATAGAACTTATAGAGTGAGCACGGGAGGCTAACTAAGGATAGGGAAACCATTATAACCTGAGTTTAGACTGCAGATGGCAAATAGCCAAATATATTGAATTATTAGAGGTGATATGGTGCCAGGATTATGGGGAGTTATCGCTGAAACTGATTTAGATTTTGATTTGGACTTGTCAAACAATTTCCATAGAGAAAAGTCCGCGTCCTACATCATTGAATCGTTAGATTCCCCCAAGGCAATTTTTGGGCGAATGTCATTAGATAGGTTTCAAAATGATAAAATTTTTAAAGATGAAAAAGACATAATTATCGGCCTCGAAGGCATAATCTTTAACTCAAATGATCTTCTGAGTCAAACCAAATCCTCCGATTTATTCGAGATGCTATCAAATTCTTATCGTGATAATTGCAATATTTTTCTAGATAAGTTGCGCGGAAATTTCTCAGGATTTATTTATTTAAGTGACCGTAATAGACTAACAATTTTCACAGATCAGCTAGCGTCAAAGGCAATCTATTATTATTATGATGAAGTATCAAAAATATTAATCTTCGCATCAGAATTAAAAGCAGTTATAGATGGCATTAAACAAATTGGTCATGACCTTCATCTCAATTTGGATGGTGCCTATTGTCTCCTAACATTTGGATATATGTTGGGCAATCTTACGTTGGTATCCGAAATAAAAAAATTGCCAGCGGGTAATATTTTAATCTATGAAAAAGGAAAAATTTGCCTTCAAGCATATTATAAGCTATCTAGTACACCGTATATAGCAGAAGATGAAGATAAGATTATAAATGAGTTAGATCGGCTATTTTCGGAAGCGATTAAATTAGAATACGAAAAAGATCTTGAATATGGTTACAAGCATATTTCTACATTAAGCGGTGGGCTTGATTCAAGAACGAATGTCGCCTATGCCAAAAAACTAAATTATACGGACATTAATTGTTTTACTTTCTCAGAAAGTGGCTACGATGATGAGAAAATAGCAAGAGATATTTCCTCTGATAATCATTTCGATTTTATTTTTTATTCTTTGGATAATGGCGACTATTTACTAACGCATATTGATGACATAATTTCGTCTAATGGTGGCCTAATCTTCTATGCAGGGTCAGCTCATTTGTATGCCTGCTTAAGGAAATTATCATTTAGTGATTATGGCTTAGTCCATTCCGGGCAAATTGGCGATTTGGTAATGGGATCCTATCTGCAAAACAAATCACATCAAAAATTTGATAGTATAATGTTACGAAAAATGGCATATTCCAGCAAGCTAATAAAAAGACTGGAATCTTTCGTTGAGAATTTTGATTTAAATTATGAAAATAGTGAAATTTGTGCATTTTATGAAAGATGCATTAATGGTGCTTCCAATGGATATAGAATGATAGAGCAGTTCACTGAATATTCCTCTCCATTCCTATATTTAGACTTCTTGGATTATGCAATGAAAATACCTCCTAGTAAACGATTTAAGGAGTCAATATATATAAAATGGATAAATAAATCAACCCCAGAATTTTCGAAATACAAATGGGAAAAATATGGATTAGCCCCTAAATATTCTCTTCGTTTAATGGAACTCAACAAAAATATTCAAACATTCATAAAAAGGTTATCTCGAAAATCTAGCCAAAAAGGTAATAGTATGAATCCATTTGATTATTGGTGGAGTTCGAATGAGATATTACGGACGGGAATGGAAACTGCCTTTTGCGACAATCTTGAAGTAATCAACAATCATCCCGAATTGAAGGAAGACTTAGTAGATCTATTCACTACAGGATCCGTATTGGAAAAGACGCAAGCGATAACTCTTTTAAGGGCCATTAAAATTTTGGATATTTCATAACATTCATAACAGTTTAACCAACTTTACTGTGCCCTCAAATTCCTAGCTTCAATTCCAGGCTTTTGAGCATCTAGACTAATTTCCATGAGATATGAATAAATTAAAATATGATATATTGATGGAGATTTCATCTAGACGTATATTATTAAAAATTTATTGTATCTATGCTCTAATAAAATCCTGCAAAAGAGAAAACAACAATGTCCAAGATCAACTCAACAATCATTTCAGTTTCATAAAAGTCCGACTGAGTTCGGAAATCCGGAATAAATCGAAGATATCGATTTAACCAATATCCGATTACCATTTCGAGGAACTATGAAGATTATGAAGAACATTGCTAAACATGAATGCTTTGAAAAGAATATTGGATCAATTATATATATAAAACCTACTGATGGTTGGATTCCAGTAGATTTAGGCGAGTTATATTCATATAGAGAATTGTTGTATAATTTTATACTCCGCGATTTGAAGGTTCGCTATAAGCAAACAATACTAGGAGCTTCTTGGGCCATCATTCAACCCCTATTCATGATGATTATTTTCACTCTATTTTTTGGAAAGTTTGCTAAAATACCCTCCGAGGGTATACCTTACCCATTATTTAGTTACGCTGCCCTACTACCATGGACATTATTTGCAGAAGGTATTACCCGTTCAACTAATAGTATGATTCAGAATTCTGGCATCATGACAAAAGTATATTTTCCTCGGATGATCCTACCCCTATCTGGGATTATATCTCCCTTGGTCGATTTTGCAGTGGCATTTGGAGTGTTGGTCGTATTGATGATTTACTACGGATTCGCTCCTACAATGAACATTCTATGGCTTCCTGCATTCATTTTGTTGGCCCTTATGACATCATTGGGAATTGGCCTCTGGCTTTCTGCACTCAACGTACAGTATCGCGATTTTCAATATGTAATACCATTTCTCATCCAAATTTGGCTCTTTGCGTCCCCTGTTGTTTATCCCGCTTCATTATTGCCTGAATCTTACCAATTAATTTATGGCCTCAATCCCATGGCGGGGGTTATAGAAGGCTTTAGATGGGCATTACTTGGGATGAATCCTCCGAGCTCCATGATATTAATCTCAACTTTGATTGTCATAATATTAGATATTTCAGGTGCTTTTTATTTCAAACGAACGGAAAAGATATTTGCAGATGTGGTGTAAACGATGGGAAAAGAGTTAGCAATTCAAGTAAGGCATATTGGAAAGAGATATAAAATTGGACAACGTGAACCATATAAAACGCTTAGAGATGCCATTGCAAATATGACGTCAGCTCCCATTAAATTATTGAAGCAAAGAAACAAATTAGTGAAAAATAGAAGTTCTCAAGAATATTTTTGGGCTTTAAAGGATATATCGTTCGATGTTGAACGTGGAGAGATCATGGGCTTCTTTGGGCGAAATGGGGCCGGCAAGAGCACTCTTCTAAAAATTCTCTCTCGCATAACCATGCCAACAGAAGGTGATATCACAATGCATGGGCGCGTGGGATCGCTGCTCGAGGTTGGCACTGGTTTTCATCCAGAGCTTACTGGTCGTGAGAATATTTTCTTAAATGGATCGATATTGGGCATGCGAAAAGGAGAGATAGAAGATAAATTTGATGAAATTGTTAAATTTTCTGATGTAGAGAGGTTTCTAGATACTCCTGTAAAGCGATATTCAAGCGGAATGTATGTACGACTTGCCTTTGCAGTTGCCGCGAATTTTGATTCAGAAATACTATTAGTTGACGAGGTCTTGGCTGTAGGAGACTCACAATTTCAAAAGAAATGTTTGGCAAAGATGGGGCAAATCGCAGAAGAAGGGCGTACTGTTTTATTGATAAGCCATAATCTGGCATCTATCTCTGCTCTATGTTCGAAGGCCATAGTCTTAAAAGGAGGATCAATAGATTTTTTATCCAATAACGTGAATGAGGCTATACAGCATTATCTAGGTCAAATTGGAGAAATATCGAAGATATCTTTAGCAGATCGCACGGATAGACAAGGCAAAGGGCAAATCCGTATGATACATTTTGCGCCTTACAATGATAAGGGATGCGAGCAAACTATAATAACATCGGGCCAATTCGTTGATTTCCGCATATATTATAACAATATAGTTAATATAGATAGAAATAATATTATATCCGCAATTAATATAGTAACGCAAACAGGACCATTGGTATCTTTGCTCAATAACCAAGTGGCATCGGAACCTTTTGAATCTATCCCAGGGCAAGGATACATCTCCTGCATAGTCGAGAAACTTCCGCTTGTACCAGGCATTTTTACAGTAAACTTGGTCATCAAACAAAATGAAATAGTTCAAGACTTAATTTTGGATGCTGCAACATTAATTGTAGAACCAGGAGACTTCTACCGTACGGGCAAAATTCCACCCTCAAGCCCTGGTTGTGTTTTTTTTGACCAAAAGTGGTCAGTTGTAAGTGTTTAGCTAATTCCATCAGACTCAATAAACACAATTTATGATTTCTCCAGCCACCTGCTACAGAGGGTTTAATTTGAGCATCATCGGCTGTTGATGCTGATTTTCAAGGAGGCATAATTATCTAGTCATGCTCGCTCATTGACAAAAAAAAACAGGATCTGTCGAGTTATTTAGATGTAGCTGAGGTATATCCTTTAGATTCTCCGATCAAATATATAGAGCGCACAAGAGATCCCGCGGATCATACGGATTCAAAGATGTTATGATCTACCCAATCCTATGGAGTATTCCTCTTGAAGAACATGAGTTAAGCAACTAAGGCGAAGCTACGACCGAGATTTCAAGATATCGGTAGTGAATGAACTTGAGAGAGACCGCACCATCCTGTTTTATTGATGTCTTCATGAGAATAGCGATGTGCCATTTGAATTATTGATTTAACCTATCGATATTGTGAGTATGCGAGGGAGAAATATGACCGAAACGATATTAGTTATCACTTTCGATATGATTCCATACACCCAAAACTGGGGTGGTTGCCAAAGAATATTCTTCTTATCTGAATTCCTGCAAGAAAAAGGTTTCAATGTTATTGTCGTCCATCTTAAGAATAATTATTATAATATGTTCGGAAAAAATCTATCATTTTCGACAATTGCATTAGAAATAGATATCTTATCAAAAATTAATAGTCAGATTAATTCATATAATTCTGCCGATGATACGAATAAGAGAGAAGTTCTTACAAAATTTATAAAGCATAATTTAAACCGATTTTTTTTCTTAATAAAGAAAGAACGTTATAATGAAATAGATCCATATCAAGGATTCCTAGGAGAACTGCTAATAGAGAAAATTAAAAAGAATATATCGACAATAATTAAATCCAATGATATACATAAAGTTATTATTAGCGGGCCCCCATTTTCATTATTTAGTATAATGAAATATTTTAAGGAAAATTTTATAGATCTTAAGGTTATATTAGATTATCGAGACCCATGGAATCTTTGGAATATGGGTAATCAATTATCACGCCACAACGAGTATTCTATAATAAGATTAGCAGATCACGTTGTATTCGTGAATGAAAGACTGAGAGATGACACGATTAAACTATTTAATTTGGATAAAAATAGATGTAGCGTGGTATTTAATGGCTACTCCGAAAAGGATTGGCAAGAGATCATAAGAGACAACGAAAATTTAAGCTTAAATAAACGAAGGGAGCAGCTTATCATTTCATACATTGGAAGTATGTCCTTTAACAAAGGAGGTTATAGAGATTTATCTACCTTCTTGCTAGCATTAGAAAAATTTAGGTACAAAGATAAAGTAAGAATTCGATTTGTCGGAGCTGAAGCATCAGAAGAAGCTGAGGAAATAGCAAAAAAGTTCAAAAATTCTATAGAATTCATACCAAGAGTCTCTTATAAGCGATCTTTGGAATATATGTTAGACAGTGATATTCTTCTTTTGGTTCACACAGATAAAAAATCAGCAAAATATGTTGTCACTGGCAAATTCTTTGACTATGCAAGAAGTGGCAAAATTATTTTAGGCATATCTAATGATAAAGATGCGTATTTTATGAATCTGATAGAAAGGCATAAGCTTGGTATAGCTTCCTTAAATGAAGAAGAACAAATACTTAAAGCGCTAAACTTAATTTATTACGAATGGGATAACGGAAAAATAGATGATCTAAGGAAAACCTCAAGCCAAGAGCTTAAAAATTTTTCTCGAGACAACCAGAATAAGGAGTTTATAAAAATATTACATAATTTAGGATGAGATTTGATCGAATAAGCAATGGAATTAACTTTAACTTTTTTAATCGCCTAAACAAACTTATTGTCCATTTCGGAAGATTAGGAAATAGAATGAGGTTTGATTAGAAGTCATAACGATTACTACAAGGATAGCCAGGAGAATAATCCAGGATATTTGAATATTCCTTAAAGCCTGCAATATTCAATCGTGTTTTAGTAAAATGAGAGGCTATTAGATTCCTTAAGTGAAGCATAGCGGTCATTAGTCTAAATTTTGGTTAATCACTATAATTGAAAAATAGGAGATAGAGAAATGGATTCGAAAATGTCCCTCATAGCGCACCTAGCTAGACATAATCAAACACGTTAGTCTGCCCAAGGAGTATGTAAAAAATGAAAATTGATGAAGAATTAGAATGTCCAAAAGTGGATATAATAATTTTAAATTGGAACGGCTGGAAAGATACCATTGAATGCCTAGAATCTATCAATAGGATCACATATACCAATTATGACATAATCATTGTAGATAACGGTTCTGAAAATGAATCGATAGAGATGATAAGAGAATACTGCAACGGAAGGGTTGCGGTTAACTCAAAACTTGTTCCTGAGATAGAGGGTCGAAATAATAAACCAATCGAAATTTTAGAATATGAAAGAGAAGAACTTGAATCGGAAGGACACAAATTAGATGATTCAGAAAAAATTCGAAATAATAAATTAATAATAATAAAAAATGAAAAAAATTACGGCTTTGCTGAAGGGAACAACATCGCGATAAGATATGCTTTGAAATCGCTTAATCCAGATTATCTCTTATTGCTCAATAATGATACTGTGGTTGATAGGGAATTCTTGGATTATGCAATAAACGCTGCGATGAGTGACAAGAAGATTGGAATCGTTGGGCCAAAGATTTATTATTATGATTTTAATGGCAGAACAGATATAATAAATTTTGCAGGTGGAAGGCTTGATATGTGGAAAGGTAGATCCTACCATATCGGGGAGGATGAGATCGATGTTGGCCAATATGATAAAATAAAGATAGTAGATTTTGTAGAAGGCTCGGCCTTTTTAGTAAAAAAAGATGCACTGAGAGAAATAGGATTAATTGACCCAATCTATTTCGCTTATTGGGAAGAAGTAGATTTCTGCATGCGAGCATTTAAAGCAGGATATGAATTGATATATGTCCCGGAATCGAAAGTTTGGCACAAAATTTCGTCTTCAGTTGAAGATAGATTTAAGATATATTATATATCTAGAAATAGATTCCTCTTCTTGAATAAGTATTCCACAAGAAATCAATATCTTTCCTTTTTGATATACTTTTTTGCATATCAGTTATGGTTCTTAAGTTTTCTTTATCTTTTTTACAAAAGAGATCCAAGACTATTTAAATGCTTCATAAGGGGCACAATAGATGGTATCCTAATTACCGATAATAAACCAAAGCACCGCCATTAGCATAGACAAGATCCCTGTCCTTAATTATTGAGGAATATGGAACATCAAAATAATTTAGAGTCCCTTGTTCAAATGATGATTTTTTTACAGTTTTACTCATTATATTAAATGTTCCTAAGTAGATATGAGAACTCTTATCAAAGGAACTGGTTAAATGATATAAGTCGATACTACTTAGCAATAGGCTCCTATATCCATCAGCAAACGTGAATTTGTTACCTCTTTTATCAATCAGCCATTCAGCACTTGTAACTTCTTTATCATTGAATCTAGGGAAATCAAAGGTGCTATTGAACGAAATTTGGGCAGGACTGACTTCAGTTACATCCCAAACAACCCCAGATTGAAATAAGAAAAAGGCTGCAAAATATATTGATAGTAACCTCACTGAAATTGCCATGTTTTTATCTGTCCAGGATTTTTTGATTACTTTACAAGCTATCTCTAATAAGGCTATTCCGCCAATTAAACAAATTGGTGCCAAGTAGATCAATGTTATTTGATACAATCGAGACATATTAAGAGAACTTGCCATGAATGGTACATACAATCCTGCAAGGCACAATCCAATGTTAATCATAATAAATGCTAAATTCTCTCTTTCGAATCCTCTCTGTCTATATTTAGTTAATATTATGAGCCCACCAAATAGAATAAAAAATTGATTTAAATAATTTATAAATTTGTTGATAGTATGAAGGAAGCCCGGCGCCGATTTAGCAGTAACCAATTTTAATCCTTGAGCAGCATCTGGATTCAAGAAATCTTTAGATAGATGGTCTGCGATATTATTTCCGATATTAGCAATTGCTTCAAAGGCAGAGGACCCTGAAACATAAATATACCATGTTAATGAAAATGTTATAAACATTAGTATAAAAGACGCGCCTATTGTGCGATCTTCTATAATTGAACCGCCTCGGCTGCTTTTGCCAATAAATTGAAGAAAATAATTCAAAACTTTTTGTACTTGAGAGGTATCTGAAATAGCTAAAATGAGCCACATTGCCACCAAGCAAAACATATATATATATGAAAGACCATAATGCGAAACAGCTAACGAGAAACCAAATATGATGAATAGAATTGAACGATTCATCCTACCTATATCTTTATCAATCATTAGCAATGTTAACAAAACGAGAAATAATTCAGCGATTTGCTGCCTGGACAAAATAAGCATTTCATAATAAAAAGTATTCAAAGACATGAAGAAAAAACATGATAAAAACGCGATCTTTTCATTGCTTTGCTTTTGAAATATGCGATATAATCCAAAAGGCACAAATGAAAACAAAATTGGATAAAATATCTTAAATACCCATGTTAAGCTTATATCCGAAAAAATGGAATATATTGGAGCTAGCATAACAACGCTTAACATACCATTCATCGCATAATTCATGGATGGGTCCCATATCGAATTCAGCTTAACCAAATTGGCTATACAAAGCTCGCCTTGGATATCCCAGCCCCATATATGCATTGATATTAGCGAGTTTTGATACAGAAGAGAGATTGAGATTAAAAAAACTGCAAAGGGGTACATATCATTTGGGATAAATAAATCAAAAATAGTTAAAATAAAGATTATTGAAATTAAGAAAATTAGCAACACAATAACAATATGAATACGATAAAAATTAATCATATATGTCCCAAAGACAGCTATAAAAGGAATAAGGAAATAAAAAAGCACTGATGGAGAAAACACGTTTTTGATACTGATAAAACTCGAATCACAGAAGTCCTTATCTCTCATATAGCACAGGAAACATAATAGTAAGATCATTGCGCTTACTGTGAAAACCAGAGACGTGGTTGAAATCGGATTAGAAATTCCGAAAACTGGATAAGCAGTATTAATAAATGCTCCAATTGCCATCATTGATGCGACACTTAAACCAACCTCATATAGTATTGTTTCAATAATCCCGATCCGATGTAATTTTAGAATTCTAAGTATAATAACACCAGGTATAAAGGTGAGATAAATGAAACCGATAAGTGGCCTTATGATTGGGATATGAATACCCAATGCGTCTAAGGCTATAATACCCCAAAGCGCAAGCTGAAGGGATAATACAATCTTAAGAAACTTCTTCATTCCCCAATCATTCATTCGAAAAGGATTACCTATTTGCATATCTCTTGCCCCACCCCCTAATTGCCTCCATTATGGGCCACAGGATATCTGTTTGGAATAAAACCATTTTTTATTTTTTTGAAAATAGAAAAAGCAGCCATAATTGAGATCACTTTGGGATGATCCTTATGGCTCCTCGCCATCTCCAGCGAATAGCCTCTGGTTACTATGGCTTTCCAGTTGTCAGTCTGTCTCACCATGCGTACTCTGCTTGCACCACATGAAAAACCTAAAAAACAAGATGCAGCGGTTCAACTTCAAACCTTTCTCCACCAAGTATCCTGCCTGACTGATGATTTTTATCATCCTGTCGATATCCATCATGCTTATGGGCGGAACAGAGCTCGGTATTTTTTAACTTATTGTTCTTAACCTCAGGCTCTTGGTAGTCCTCGTGATTCATAAGCAAATGATAGAGAATGCACAGCACTTTTCTGCTTAGTGCGATTGCAGCAAGTTTCTTCTTTCCGCACCTTGCCAAGATCCTCAGGAAGAATCCTTTAGCCTCGAATTCATTTTGGTCTTTGGTATGGCTTTTGCAGCTTCAACCATGATCCTTCTCATATGCTTAGATCCCCGTCTTAGTGATCTTCCCAGTTCGCAACTCGCCTGCCGATTTATTCATTCTTAATGGCGTCTCTGAGTTCGTCCTCCTTTTTCCGAACCCTCCTCGAAGGTATCCTCGATATGATCTGATCTATCTTCTTTCCTTCCAGAAGCTGTTCAATGATGTATCTGCCGGACTTGACAAAAGAGTCGGATATAACTGAGGAGAGATTGATGCAGCAGATCGCAAGTGATTATGAATCTGGTTCTTTACTTTCGACCTTGCATTGACCATTATCTCACGAGCACGAGTTATACTTCTTAGATCTTGGTAATCCTTTGTATAGATTCTGGAGGGTGTGATGAGATTTTTTGGACAACATATCGCAATTCGTTCCGAATCAAGTTTATCGGTTTTCTTGTGCTCGATATTTCGAATCTGAAATGCATTGGCCAGGATAAATTCGATATGACCTTCCAGAAAAGTGAAGATAGGATACCAGAACGCATTTCGGCACTTCGACAGAGCCCGTCGTCTCGTTCCAATCATAGCCGCCCCGATACTCTCGAGGGACTGTCTGGACTGAGATCCATCGAACAGGTATTTGCGACCAAGTAGAGGAAGACCGTCTATGACTTTCGTGGCTTTCTGAAGATATCAGGCCATGCCGAAAGGCCGCGGCTCTTGGATCGCCTTCGAAATAGGATTAATCAAGATCGATTGTGACTATGTAGCTATTTAGGACGGGCTTATCTGTCATGGAGGACTCCTGCGATTACTAGAGAGCCATACCGTCGCCTCCGCCGCTGGCAGCTATGCTTAATTGCGAAGATATAAGTAGATGCGGTCAAGTTTATATGTATGGCCCCAGTAAAAATTATGAAATTTCTTAATCGATTCATTTCACATCCCGTAAAAACGGATATTGAAAGATATCGAGAGAGCGGAGTAAAAATTGGGTCTAATTGCAACATTTGGGGAGCAACCATCGACAGTCTTTTCCCATTCCTTGTAGAAATAGGAAATGATTGCACAATCACCGGAGGTGTCAAGATTCTAGCCCATGACGCAGCTCCCGCGCTATTCGGTAAGGGATACAAAATCGGAAAGGTCATAATCCGCGATAAGGTTTTTGTGGGGATGGACACGGTGATAATGCCGGGCGTTGAGATTGGTCCCAATGTGATTGTTGGGGCAAACTCTGTGGTCACAAAATCTATCCCTCAAAACAGCGTGGCGGCAGGCGTTCCAGCTCGGATTATTTCCTCACTCGAAGATTACCTTTCTAAGAGTCAAGGAGATATCCATCCAACATGGCCATTGCACCCTGGGTATATTAAAGAATTACAAAGAGAAGTGAAGGAAATATATGAGTAGTCGCAATACCCTATGCCCCGCACTGAAGCCAGACTCTGCGTGGAAATGTTCAGTTTCCCTTTGGCAAATGAGCTATGGCAGACTTCTTTCGAGGTCCATCCTGTGGCATTGATTTTTATTGAATCTCCTCATAGATTCGAACCAGCTTTTCCTTATAAATATCCCAATCGTACTTTTCCTCAATTAATTGGCGAGCATTTTTTCCAATCTCATCCCTTTTTGATTTCTTTTCAATCAATTCCAGTATTCTTTCAGGAAAACTATCTATATTATCTTCTATTATCATATTTACGCTATTAATATATTCCAAGCCTTCTGCCCCTTTAGAGGTAGAAATGACAGGCTTTCCAAGGGCCATATATTCCAAAATCTTGAGTCTTGTCCCGCTTCCATACCTCAACGGAGCGATGCAGATATCACTTTTGCGTATATACCTTTTGACATCATCAACATAACCCAAGAAATCTACATTTTTGGGTTTCCTAATAGTAGGAGGTTCTTTACCTATTATAATAAACCTAATTTTATCATCTAATTTAGGTGCAATTTTTGTGCAGATTAATTGTACGGCATCTGAATTTGGAAAGTAGGACATCAATCCTATAAAAAGTACAAAATAAATATTGCCCTCTACATTTTCGCTCAATTTTTCGCTAAGTTCATATTCAGATAAATTGACACAATTAGGTATAACAGTAACTGATTCGCTCATTTCTGGAACATTACTTAAGAGTTTCTGTTTATCAATTTCAGAACAAGTCAAGACATGCGACGCATTTTGAATGGCTTTAATTTCGATAATCTTATTCCTATTAAACGTTAATTTATTATATAGATCAGTTTTAAGGTCATGCGTTGGCATTTCAGCCAATTCCCAATACACATTGTGCTCATTTAATATATATTTTTTAATTCCTTTTTTCTTTAATAGATTGAGGTAATAAGGCCCTTCAATTTGAAATAGAGAATTCTGAATATTATCAAAAGCAGCATCTTGAGATTTTAAACTAAAGCTATTTAAAAAAAAAGAGTCTAAATAGGACCGAATCCTATCAGGAAAACTTTTATGATATTTTCCCTGCACGACAAAGACACCGCTAATATTTCCTTTATATGGAAAATTATTATCACAAGCAAAGACCGATATTTTATCAAATCTATTCGATAATAGCATAGCAATATTAAAAGTTCTTAGATATCCACCACTCATTCCATTAGGATATATGGTTCCTGGATATAATATGCGTAATTCGTTACATGCCATATTCTCATCTCGATAGAATAGATTCCATGCTAATTCAAATGAGTTGACTGATCTGGAGCTTCTGTGTATGAAAAAATCAAACCGACATCGGTGCTACCAGCGCAACATACCTGCAGAATATGCAAAGCGCCATCATGTAATGCGATAGCATGTTAGCTGACCAATCCTTGAGTTATTATTATATTCACTCTACAGGGCTCACGACAGAAAAAACGGGATATTCGAATCAAACTGCGTACGGCCACCCAAAAAACGGGGTATGCTTCGGGCCGCATGCCCCGTTTTCTGGAATTCAGAAATAATGGTTCCTCACTGTTTAGTGTGGGCGTGATTGGAGCGAAAACCTCCTTGGGGTCAACTATTCTATCTGAACTGAATGAAACGGCTGTCTCGCTTGCCGATTTCTTATATCCGCATTAGATCAGGTTTGATGCTAACTTGAAGTTAGCCATGCAAAATAGCGAAGAGCCGAAATAATCGATTCATCGTTGCCCAGATACCCTCGATCTACACGATTGGAACTCTGCTTTAGGATTCCCCTGAGTTATCACACATCCAAGCCATAAGTGGGTGTTACGACTTTGCAGCCAAGGTATCAAAAACAACCAATGGTTTATCAATTTAAGAGAGCGCAAAAAACGTGCGAGGGTTCACTTCATCCCTTAAAGGTCAAGGGTATTCGTTACCCTCCGCGCTCCCGAAGTAATGATCTTGTCGTGCTATTAGCAGATTGAAACAAATTATTGATTCATTTTTCAACGCGACTAGTTGGCGAAATTAACTGTCAGCTATCAAATCAATAAGCTTCTTAGTCTGAATATTCCAGTCATAATTTTGAGACATCTTCTTTGCACTAATCCCTATTTGGCACCTTAAATCCTGATTTTTTATCAATATCAATATATTTTCCGCAAAATCCACTTCATTTTCCGGGTTGCTTACAAGAGCAGCATTCTTTTCTCCTAATAATTTGGATATATCGGAAACATTATCCAGAACCATCGCTTTTCCAAATGACATATATTCCAATACTTTAATCGGGCAGGAAACTTCGGTGCACAGTAATTTGGGAAATGGGAGAAGCAATATTTGAGAAATTTTTATCATATCATAAGCTTCGAATAAAGGCAAGCTTCCTGTAAATACTACATTAGTTAATTTATATTCATACACCAATTTCCGGAGAGATTTAATATATTCTGCAGGTCCATCTCCTACAATATAAAACTTTAACTCCGCACCCCGGAGTAAATTTGCAGCGTGAATTATTTTATCTACATTTGCCCATCGCTCTAAGCGACCGATAAATGTTACCATACCTTTAGTTTCGTTTGTCGTATTCTTTTCAATAATTTTCACTTTATCCAAAAAATAGCCATTCGGTATGAGCATTATTTTGTCCGGAGATATTTTCCAGGTATCTATTAAGAATTTGGACATCGAATTAGATACAGTTATAATTTTTTTGCATTTCTTTGCAGCAGTCCTCTCCAGAAAATATATTAATGTTATATATAGTCGTTTTGGAAAATACCAGCGAAAATCCATATGCTTAAGCTCATCGAAATAAAGCCCATGAAAATCCACAATAAAATTCGAGAATCCAGCTAGCGCAAGAAATCCACCTAAAAATCCCATTTCGATAATTAGAACAGAATTGCTCATATAATGTTCACGTGTCGCTCTAAAGAGATGATACATTCTTTTTAGGAAAAAGAATATATTTTTATTTTTATCATAAACATATACAATCTTTTCTTTAGGAAATTCTATCATTGTCTCTTTTCCAATAAAACCAGGCACTATAAGTGTAACTTCTAAATCATTCTTTAACATCTCTGACGCGAATGCCATTACTCTACAAGTATCGCCACTAGTTCTACTCAAGTCAATATCGGCAACTATAAGAATATTGCGACCTATTTTATTCGTAATATCACCAATTTGGAATTTCTTTTTATAATTGTTTATAAATTCGTTCTAAATTTGCTGCTATGATCTTCCAATCATAATTTTCAACAATATATTTCCTTGCATCAGATCCCATAATTTTTCTGTTATGCTCGCAATCCAATAATTCTTGAATTTTTCCGGCGAGGGCAATCGGATCATTCGATGGCGTTAAAAAGCCGTTTTTACCATCGATTATTAATTCCGAGTTTCCAGGTACATTTGTAGCTACACAAGCGATTCCGCAAGACATTGCCTCTAATAATGAAGTAGGTAGTCCTTCATAATATGAAGGCAATATATATATAGAAGCATTTTGGTAGTAATTGAGTAGCTGGTCTCTATCAACGTAACCAGTTAACTCAACATTATCTCTTAAGCCATATTTCTTAATTCTACTTATAAGAGTATCTTTTAGAGGTCCTTCTCCAGTTATTACGAATTTTATAGAATGATTTTTTTTAGCAATGTGTTTCGCACAATCTATCAAATCTAATAAACCTTTCCGGCTATGGAGTCGACCAGTGTACAAAATATATCCTTCTTTTGTTTGCTCCTTTTTGGGGATAAAGTAGTCAGTATCAACCCCATTTTTTACGACATTTATATATCGACCTATTTTATATGCACTTTTTATTTCAGCAGCACATGAGTTAGATACAGTAGTGATTATTTTGGAACTTTTTAGAGCTTTTATTTCATTATACACGAACCATTTTTTAAGCATTTTGCTAAATAAGGCATTTATATTAATCATCTTTGTATTCTCAATATCATTGAGAAGCAAACCGTGTTGGGTGACTATTACAGGACACGAGACCTTAGGCATAGGAACCGTTGGATTATGGATATGTACGAAATCATAACAATTAAGATGCATCTTTAAACTCTTATTTAAAAAGATTCCATGCAATTGCATGCTAAAAGGATGGATTGGGAAATATCTGACCTTGTAAACATTTATATCTTCAAAATTCGTAGAAATATATTTAGAATTCCAGTTTCCTCGAGTAAAAACAGTTATTTCGTGGCCTCTTTTTATGAGATTCTTGGATAAATTATAGACGTAGTAACCAATACCTCCACATTTAGGAGGAAATTCTGGCGTAATCATGCAGATCTTCATAAATTGAATTGCAAATTGAACTTATTTGATACTGATTATTTTAAATCTCGTTACCATCAGTGATGCATACATTTGATTTGGTTGCTTTAAAGATAAATTGAAAAGCTAGACCTTGTTTCCAACAATTCGCAATGCGGAAAAAGGCAGCATAAATTTTGGAAAAACTGCAATTTGAAGCTAACGATCTCGGGTAATTTGGAATAGTAATTCGCACATCTTCAATTACGTAACCGTTATCTATTAGAAGACTTAGCGCAGATTTATAAGTAAAGAATTTTAAGTGCGTTTTGTCTAGGATCCCTACTTGTTCATAATCGAATTTCCCAAGTAGAAGTTTCATTCTCACATAAATATGAGCTACATTTGGCAGAGAGACAATTATAAAGCCATCTTTCTTAAGGAGTTTTTTGATGCTATTTAGAGTAGATTCGGGATGTGATAAATGCTCTAAAACATCCGCTAATAAAATTACATCAAAGCTATCATTTTTTAATGAAAATTGCTCAATAGATTCAATGCTGCCGACAAAAACCTCATTGCATACGCGTTTCGCTATCTCTGCATTAAAAGGATTTAATTCGATTCCATAAACTATGTTGCCCCTATTTCTAATTGCCTCAGACAACCGACCTGTAGAGCATCCCAAATCCAATACAAATTTATCTGAGCCAATTAGATCAATTATCTGTTTATGCGAACCCCATGGCATGGGATTGAAATAATCATATGTAATCATCTCTCCAAATCACCCTTCTCAATTGAATAGCTTAATCAACGACGGCGGCGCACTCGCATAGCAGAGCTGCGAGGTTATGCGATGCGCCGCCGCATAAAACGATAGCAAGTTAACTGAGCTATCCTTAAATTGGATTTATCTACATTTTCCTCCTGCAGATCAGCAAGATATTCGAGTCTACTCATATGCTTGAGGTCTTAATTCTGGTAATTCAATTTCATAACATCTGATTCCAGTCATGCCAAGAGGGACGTCCCTAGAGGAAAAGAAGCCAAGACCAAAGGAGGCAGGGATGGTGAATGGGCTAAGGAGGAAACAAATCCTACTTTGAATACAAGGGACATAATCAAAGCTAGAACCGAGAACAAATTAATCTAAAACGATGCAGACAACAGTCACCAATATACATGACAGTGATATGGATTTAGCAAATGAGGGTAAAGTTAGATATGGCGACGAGGGCGATCACGACGCAAAACCTGAGGGATACGATGCATCGATGAAAAGAGCAGCAAGGGACATCCGCTCTGCAATTTTAATGAATTGCGAAACAAATTATAAGCGGCGAACGATCTCCAGTGGAGAAGTGTGGAGGGATGGTGAAAAGGTATATGGGAGGTATTCTAAATCCTCCTTTTTATATTCGTAGCGATAGTTACATAAAAAAATTGGCAATCATGCCTAGCGTTTTCGGCAAATATCTTATACCACCATATTTGGCAGGAATTCCTCTTGAGCTTATCATTTGAAGTATTCGCTTCAACGAAGTTTATGATAATAAGCTTCTAATTATGATTATATATTCCATTTTATTTATTTTTGTAATGAATATCACATATATTTTCAAAATACAGATTCATAGATATCTACAATTTTGTCCCATGGATATTCCTTACATGCCCTAACATAAGCTAAATTTTTTAATTTGGTATAATCTTCACGAAAATTTTCAATTGATTCGACTTCTTCTTTCAATTCTAATTCATCTTTAAAATACAGTGCAGAATCTTGGCATACTTCCCGATTAAATTCGTTATCGTGCGCTACGATAATGCTTTTCATGATCATTGCCTCCAAAAGGGATGGATTCGTACCTCCAACAGAGTGACCATGAATATAGGCAAAACAATTTTGCCGTAGCATATTCAACAATTGAAGATCATATATAGAACCAACCATCATTATTTTCTTATTATCATCTGTTTCTAAAATTTTTTTGAGCTTAATTTTATAGTGTTTATTTGTGGGATCTCCAACAACTATTAAAGGAATTTTAGAACTACTTTGTAGATAGCCTTTTAAGATAGTGTGAATATTATTCTCAGGCTCTAACCTAGCTACAACTAGCCAATAGCGATTTGGTTTCACCATACATATTCCATTACAATTTAAAGAAATCTTTTCTAATTCACTATTATTCCAAAGAACGCTCTCAGGAATTTCTACCCCGTAAGGTATGAAAATAGTTTTGGATTTTTTATCCTTTGCTATATATTTTATCAAATTTTTAGAATCAATAATTACAGTATCTGCAAAGAAGATCGCCAGGAGGTTGTTTATCCTCAGAACTAATTTTTCAAAAATATTAAATTTATCTCTTTTCCATTCTAATCCATCTATATTAATTATGACTTTTACGTTTCGATTAACTAATTTTGGAAAGAAAGTAAACCATCCGGCTGTACCGACTCCCAAGATATATAGGAAATCTGTGGACGCTGACATAATAGAAATAAAATATATATCATTGAGTATTTCATAAAATTTTCTGAGAGAATATTTTTTTGGAGGAGGAATTGGAAAGTAATGTAGCGTTACCCCTTTATAACTATCCAGATCATTGTGATTCGAAAATTCACAGCATACAGATACATCATGTCCTCTTTCAGCTAATCGCATTGCTAATTGCTCAGAAAATACTTCGAATCCACCGTATTTAGCAGGAATCCCGCGCGAACCAATTATTGAAATTTTTCCACTGGAAATACCCATTCCACCAAATATTTAAAACTTCTTAAATCCCAATTCAATCAAATCACAATGAGAGTGACATAGAAGCATCTTTGCTAAACAGTTCCACAATCCTTTTTCCAGCCCTGCCATCACCAAATGGATTTTTCCATATATTTTCTCGCGAATACATGATCCTTGTACTCTCTAAAACATTTGCCGCTTGGATTCCAGCACGCACATTCGCTCCCACATCCACCGTCTCCGGCCTCTCCGTATTCTCCCGCAGCGTTACGCAGGGCACTCCAAGGATGCACGTCTCCTCCTGCACCCCGCCCGAGTCCGTCAACGCCAGCCGGGCATTGGCCTCCAGCTGCAGGAACTCCAGGAACCCCAGCGGCTCGATGACCTTGATGCCGTCGAGATCGAAGCCGAATTCTTCCCTCATCTTCCTCGTGCGTGGGTGCATGGGGAAGACCATTGGCAGTTCGAACTCCCGGCAAACCAGCTCCAGGCCCTTGATGATCTCACCGAGGCGCTCCCGACTGTCCACATTCTCCTGCCGGTGTGCTGTGACCAGGAAATACTCCTTCGGCTTCAAGCCGAGGTCCGCCAGCACGTTAACTTTTCGTTTCGCAATCTCCAGGTTCTGATAAACGGAATCGACAATGGTATTTCCGGTGACGTGGATCTTTTGGTCGCTAATTCCTTCTTTGCGAAGGTTCTCCCGTGAGTTTTCCGTTGGAGCAAAGAGATAATCGGAAATGTGGTCTGCCACTATCCGGTTGATCTCCTCGGGCATGGTGCGATCGTAGCTTCTTAGGCCCGCCTCCACATGGCCCACCTTGATGTGCAGCTTCGAGGCCGCCAGAGCTCCGGCCAGCACGGTGTTGGTGTCCCCCTGCACCAGGACAACGTCCGGTCGCTCGTCCATCAGAACCTTCTCCACGCCTGTCATGATCCTGCCCGTCTGCTCGGCGTGAGAGGCCGAGCCTACATCCAGGTTGTACTTGGGTGCAGGCAGCTCCAGCTGCTCGAAGAAGATGCTGTCCATCTGATGGGAGTAATGCTGGCCCGTGTGCAGGACGAAGTAGTCCAGCTTCCTCCGCTCACACTCCCGAATAATGGGAGCCATCTTGATGATCTCCGGCCGGGTCCCCAGGATTATAGCGATGGTCATGTCTGATTTAGCCTCGAATGAATATTTGAGATAATTTCTCCTTGCTGCAGGGAATTGGAGCGTGCTTATTATAACCAGTGATTTACGAACGCCCACCACAGAGACACAGAGCGCACGGAGAACGCACAGAGAAAAAAAAACGAAAATCAAAGGTTGGTTATAACAACAGGCAAGAGCGCATAAAAGAAATCTAGGATAAATTTCAAGTCTTTCAATTTTATTGTTTTTTTTAGTCTCTGTGCGTACTCTGTGAACTCTGTGTCTCCACATGAAAAACTTAAAAAAACAAGATGCTGCGATTCAACCGCATCCCTCCTTCAAATCTTTCTCCACCAAGTATCCAGCCTGACTGATGACTTTTATCATCTCGTCGATATCCATCATGCTTATGGGCGAAACAGAGCTGGGTATTCTTGGTTTGGTTTTCTTGACCTCCGGCTCTTGATAATTCTCGTGATTCATAAGCAAATGATAGAGAATGCAGAGCACTTTTCTGGCCAGCGCAACGGCTGCAATATTCTTCTTTCCGCACCTTGCCAAGATCCTCTGGAAGAATCTCTTTAGCCTTGAATTCTTTTTGGTCTTTGATATGGCTTTTGCAACTTCCACCAAGATCCGTCGCATATGCTTGGATCCCGTCTTGGTGATCTTCCCAGTTCGCAGCTTGCCTGCCGATTGGTAGACCGAAGGCACAATGCCGAAGTATTTTGCCATCTTATCCGCACTCGAAAAGTCCTTGTAATCTCCCATTTCTGCAATAATGGTAGCTGCCGAAATGAATCCAACGCCTGGCAGGGATAAAGCGATTTTCAAATCCTCTTCGAAGGGTTTGACTTTTATGGCGATCTCGGCTTCCAGAATTTTTATCTTCTTACTGATATCATCTATGACATCAAGATTTGCCTTGATCAAAAATACCTGGACGGGATCTATTCCATTCCTAATGGCTTCTCTGAGTTTGTCCTCCTTTTTCTGAACCCTCTTCGAAGGTATTCCAGATATGATCTGATCGATCGTCTTTCCTTCCAGAAGCCTATCAATGATATATCTTCCAGATTTGCCAAAAGAGTCGGATATGACTGAGGAGAGCTTGATGCAGCAGGTCGAAAGTAATTGATGAATCTGGTTCTTGACCTTGGACCTTGCATTGACCAATGCCTCTCGAGCACGAGTTATGCTTCTTAGATCTCGGTAATCCTTTGGATAGATTCTGGAGGGCGTGATGAGATTATTGAGACAATATATCGCGATTCGTTCCGAGTCGAGTTTATCGGTTTTCTTGTGCTCAATATTCCGGATCTGATACGCATTGGCCAGGATAAATTCGACATGACCTTCCAGAATTATGAAGATAGGATACCAAAAACCTCCTGTGGATTCTACAGCCAGCCTCTGGCATCTGTGGGTTAAAATCCAGGATCTGAATGCCAAGAGGCCATCTTGGTTCATACTAAAACGTTCTTGAAGCTTCAATCCACTCCGGGATATCATTGTAGCAATAAGAAAATCCCTGTGGATATCCGCTCCGCAAACTATTTCCTTATCCGAGTCCATCGTCTCCCTTGCCTGATATGGGCAGATTATGATCACTCGTGCGTGCAACTTCACATACGCGTTCAAAGACGCATTGGGGCATCCGCGAGATCATGGTTGTCTTTGTGTCGAGATCAAGTCTCAGGGCACAGATCAGCCTTCACTGCCCATATCAGCCTTGCCTATGGCTCTACGAGTTTTTCATGCTTTGGGCATGATCCCGCCTGAGGATCATGGGCTCTTTGTGGTGGAAGTCGTAAGCGGTAGGGTTTAATCCACATGGTCGATGATTATAACAAGGGATTTACGAGAATAAACCGCAGAGGCGCAGAGCGCACAAAGGACGAACGAACGGGGGCGACTATTTCTCCGAAGCGAAGTGCTGTTCCTTTCCAGTTTTGGTAATAAGGTAGATTTCACGTCTCTGCGAACTCTGCGTCTCTGCGGTTAATAATAATCGTAGCTGAATAATTTAAGACTAAGTAATCGTCTCTGGGCACACTCTAGGTCTCAGTGGTGAAAATCGTGAACCCCAGGATTTAATATCTCGGGCTCATTTCTTGAGCAGATGTGGTACAACTCCAAATAGCTCATCTTTTACCGCTGCCATATTGTACCATGCTGTTATTATAATTAGGCCTCGAATGAAATTTATGACAATGGGTTTACGAACGCCGACCACAGAGACACAGAGCGCACTGAGGACGCACAGAGGGAAAAAACGAAAATTAAAAACGAACATCTAAAGCCTCGGCTATCCAGTCATCCCCTCTTATCATAACCTCAATTCAGACGATGACCGACATAGCCTTCAAGAGGCAGCGGTTTTACTACCAGCTATCTTATTTTCAGTGGTGATTTAAAAAGCTTCTTGTCTCGAATCCGGCCCATCTCGCCCGTCTCAGAAGAGTTCATCAAGAAAAACAGAAGTGTCAACAACTATCACCTTCTCTCCTCCAGGAGCTCTTTTAGAACATCTTTGTCCACTTTTCTGCTGAATTTCGCCAGCACATCTGCTATCCCTTTGGGTCTCACTACTACAACTGCTTCGGTGCCGTCTTTAAGGTCGATATCCCCCAGGGGTTTGAAGATACCGTTCTCATAAACTACTTTTATCTCCTCCATGTTTACCAACCTGATAATACCTTAAGTGTTTGACTACTTAAATGACGGCGACGCACCCGCAGTTCAAGCTACAGGGAATCGCGTTTTCAATTATCCCTCGCCGAGTTCCCATCACTATAGCGAAGAGATTGGCTCTTCTTTCCACACTCACCGACAAGCTCGCTCTTGCATTCTAGCAGTATCCTGGAGATCGAATGGAGAATTATTCCAGTCAGTGCCATGAAGGACCCCACCAGCGTCAGCAGCAAAATGATTGTTATCTTTAGAATATTAAATGTAAATCGCTTATCTGAGTATTATCCTTATCTTCAAGCTCTCGGATTATCAATTTCACCTCATACTTTGACTTCATGCCGGACATCCACATGGCTCGAAGTATCGAATGAAGCTCGAGAGTCTCTACGTTCATGGAAACCGCAAACCTCAAAGCCGCAGTGTCCATTGATGAGAAGACGTATCCCCTGCTCTTGCTGATGATTATTGCCTCCAGCTCCCCTTTGCCAAGAACTCTATTGATAACGATCATTTCTCGATAAGCTTCGTTCTCCTCAACAGTTGGATTGAGAACATCAAAGCTATCAAAAATATCCAAAGGGAATTTGTATCCATATTCGAGAGGAACAGAAAGCTCTTCGAAAATTCTTGGAGTTATAAAGACGAGATGCTTTGAGAATAGATCCTTAAGAAGATTCAGTCGGCCTATTTTCGCAAAAGCGCTGGCGATATCGGTATCTATTATTATGGCCTTATCCAAGAAGAAAGTCAACTCCTTTTCGCAATCTCTCCTCAGATGGAGCAGAAACGATCCTCTTTATGCCCTTAAGTTCCAAAAGATCCTTAAAACCTTCCATGGATATTCCGGCAATCTCCGCAGCTCTGCTCAGAGATACTTTTTCCGATCGATATATCTCCACGGCCATCTCAAGCTTGACAGATGGCTTTACCTCAATCAGAGTTCTGAACGCCTCCTCAAGTAATGCTTCTCGATTTCTATAGTAGCCTGCTCGAATAAGGCCTTCAATTCCCTCTTTCAGAACGTCGATATCGGCTGCCATATGAAATTGTCACCTCTTGATAACCATAATAGAACTTCGCTTGAGATTAGCACGGGGATTTTCATCATCCAGTAATTGCAGCGCCGGTATCTTGAATGTTTCTGACAAACCTTGCTGCAGCAGCCATCTCACCTTGTAGAAAATCGCCACCAAGCCATCTCAATTATCCCTCGCCGACTTCCCATCGCCATATCGAAGCGAATTGCTCTTCTTTTCGCTTTCACCTATAAGCTCGCTCTTGCATTCCAGCAGTATCCTGGAGATCGAATGGAGAATTATTCCAGTCAGTGCCATGAACGACCCCACCAGCGTCAGCAGCACCATGAGCAGCGTCGGAGCATACTGCAGGGTTCCCCCGTGGGCGAAGATGCGCAAGAACTCCAACCCCATTAAGACCCCGGCCCCTGCCATAAATACCCCCGGAACTGTGAAGTAATATAGAGGCCTGCGCAGCTCCATATCGTGCAGCACCTTTATCAGCACCCGAACCCCGTGCGCTACAGGATGCTCCGAGGAGGTGCCCACATCGTAGCGCACCCCGATCGCCACCTCTTTAATGCGCAGGCCCGCTGCAGCTGCGTCTGCCAGCATCTCGCTCTCGATGGCGAGACCATCCTGATGGAAATGGAAGACATTCTTGGCCCGCCCGGAAAAGGCCCGGAAGCCGCTCTGGCTGTCGGTGACTGAGAGGCCACTGTCAAAATTGGTGGCCGTGTCCAGGACCTTCTGCCCTATGCGGCGGTAGAAGGGCGTGTCCTTCTTGTCGCCATTCAGGTAGCGGCTGCCGTTGACCATGTCGGCCTCACCCCGCATGATGGGTGCCACCAGCCGAGGGATATCCGCCGGATCGTGCTGGCCGTCGGTATCGATGGTGACTATCACCGAATCGCCATTGAGGGACTCGAAGCCCGTCTTCAGCGCCGCGCCCTTGCCCCGGTTCACCTCGTGCCGCAGCACTTCAGCGCCTGCCAGGAGAGCCACCTCAGTCGTGCGGTCCGAGCTGCCGTCATCTACCACGATGACGCGGTCTGCGAACTGTCGGGTGCGCAGGACTACGCTGCCTATGGAGACCTCCTCGTTATAGGCGGGGAGCAGGGCGGTGATAGATGGCATGATTGTAGGCTCCTAATTTAAGATAACTGATTGATAATTATACCTGAGAGATTACGAACGCCCACCACAGAGACACAGAGCGCACGGAGAACGCACAGAGAAAAAAAAACGAAAACTAAATGTTGGTTATAACCACAGGCAAGAGCGCATAAAAGAAATCTAGGATAGATTTCAAGTCTTAAATCCTATTTTTTTAGTCTCTGTGCGTACTCTGTGAACTCTGTGTCTCTGTGGTGAAAGTCGTAAGCCGTAGGTTTTTATCCACATGATCGATGATTATTGCCAGGGATTTACGAGAATAAAAACGCAGAGGCCCGAGAGCGCACGGAGACGAACGAACGGAGACGACTACTTGCTCAGAAGAAGAGATCGTCCAGGAAATCCGTTTAAGCCAGTCCAATTCCTGAACCAGAAGATGCTTCATCCTTCACACCATACTTCTTCGCACCGATCACAGTAATCCCGACCAGATCTTTGCCCCTATAGTGATAGACAATATTATCCTCCATCTCGCTCTCATCAGCATGCTGCAGCTTCTGAAAGCTTATGTAGAGGACATCAGCATCTTCATCATAATCGACCCAGATTTGATTTGACGGCATCTTGAGCAGATATGGTATAGCTCCAAATAGCTCATCTTTTACCTCGGCCATATTGTGCCTCTCCTCAGAATTTTATAACCATGGGTTTACGAACGCCCACCACAGAGACACAGAGCGCACGGAGAACGCACAGAGAAAAAACAAAAATTAGAGGTTGGTTATAACCACAGGCAAGAGCGCATAAAAGAGATCTAGGATAAATTTCAAGTCTTTCAATTTTATTATTTTTTTAAAGTCTCTGTGCGTACTCTGTGAACTCTGTGTCTCTGTGGTGAAAGTCGTAGGCCGTAGGGTTTAATCCACATGATTGATGATTATTACCGGGGATAAATGAACGTCTAAAGCCTCAGCTATCCAGCCATCCCCTCTTATCATAGCCTCAATTCAGACGATGACCGACATAGCCTTCAAAAGGCAACGGTTTTCCTACCTACTTTCTTAATTTCGGCGGTGATTTAAAAAGCTTTTTGTCTCGAATCTGGCCCATCTCGCCCGTCTCAGAAGAGCTCATCAAGAAAGACAGAAGTGTCAACAACTATCACCTTCTCTCCCCCAGGAACTCTTTTAGAACATCTTTGTCCACTTTTCTGCTGGATTTCTCCAGCACATCTGCAATCCCTTTAGGTCTCACTACTACAACTGCTTCGGTGCCGTCTTTAAGGTCGATATCCCCCAGGGGTTTGAAAATACCGTTCTCATGAACTACTTTTATCTCCTCCATGTTTACTCACCAGATAATGTCTTAAGTGTTTGACTACTGAAACGACGGCGACGCGCCCGAGCAGCAAGCCGAAAAATCGAACATTGATGGTTACTAACCAAGCCTGCCCAGCGTTGAGGGCACCCCGTCTGCACCCGCGCGTGACACACGCGCGCGGTTCCCCGGAGACAGCCGCGGAGAGCCTGCAGCAAAGTGAGTGCAATTTCTCCGTTTCATTCTCTGTGTTTTTGCGCCTCTGTGGTTAGAGTCGTCAGCAACTATAGATCTGTGTGCAATAAATTAGGAAACAATCTATACAACGCTAGGCAGCAGCTTCCTCTACGAATCTCTTCGCTGCAATGATAGTCAAACCGGTAAGCTTGCCTTCTTTATCGTAATTTCTAATGATCCCATCTTCGTCCTCCTCATGTTCTATGGCATTTGGAGGATAGACAAAGCTGACATAAAGCACATCAGCCTCTTCATCGTAGTCAATCCAGACCTTCTTCGTTGAGGATCTGACCACATGCGGAATCATCTTCATTAACTCTGCTTCGTCCATATTATCTCTCGACTAGTGAGCTTTTTTATCCTGGATGTTTTGTACGCTGTGATAATAAACCCATCGTTTGGTGATAATTCCTTATAGGCAACCATTAGATACTTTGGCCCAAGATGAGTGTGAGGGAAGAACCTTATGCATCGCAGCTCATCACTGACACCATTTATGATAGTTTCCGGATCTTCAATTGTCTTGATAAGCTCCAGGATGTTCCCATTCATCTCTGTATGCGATGTTATGATATGGAGCCATCTCTCTTCGGTCAATCGGATAGGTACTTGATTCTTGGACCTCGCTATGCATTCATTTTCCATGTTACAGTTCCTACCGATTAATAACCGGCCTCTGTTCCCAGCGCCGCGCCCTTGCCCCGGTTCTCCTCGTGCCGCAGCACCTCGGCGCCCGCCAGGGCCGCCACCTCAGCAGTGCGGTCCAGGCTCCCGTCATCTATCACGATGACGCGGTCTGCGAACTGCCGGGTGCAGAGGTCCACGCTGCCGATGGATACCTCCTCGTTATAGGCGGGGAGCAGGGCGGTGATAGGTGGCATTAGTGTAGGCTCCTAAATTAGGATAACTGATTTGATAATTATACCTGAGAGATTACGAACGCCCACCACAGAGACACAGAGCGCACGGAGAACGCACAGAGAAAAAAAAAAACGAAAATTAAATGTTGGTTATAACCACAGGCAAGAGGGCATAAAAGAAATCTAGGATAAATTTCGAGTCTTTAAATTTTATTGTTTTTTTAAGTCTCTGTGCGTACTCTGTGAACTCTGTGTCTCTGTGGTGAAAGTCGTAAGCCGTAGGTTTTAATCCACATGGTCGATAATTATAACCAGGGATTTACGAGAATAAAACCACAGAGGCAGAGAGCGCACGAAGACGAACGAACGGAGAGCGACTATCTTGGAAACAATTTTCAGGATTTATGTCGCAGGAATGAATATCAAAGAAGTTTGCGCGTCTCTATAAACTCAATGAAATCTCTTCAATTTCAGACAACCTCAAGACCCGCACATTCTTCTCCGCGAGATGCGATTTGAGGCTTTCCTTGAAATGGTGCTCGTCTTTTGAGACAAAGAAATCGGATTCGGTCAATACAGCAGTTGACACATGAATTGCATCTGCCGAATACAAATTATATTTTATTACCAAGCTCTGGGCGGATTTGATTATCAACCAATCAACCGGTACTACTTCCACTCCGCATAGGCTGATGAAGGCGTCGAACATATCCGAAATTCTGTATATTTCATCGTTATCGAAACCTCCCTTCTTAAGAGCTCTGGCGCTTTCCGAAAGGACAATTGCAGAAATAGCCAGCTTTATTCTCGCTTCCTCAGCCCATCTCCTTAGTTTTAAGGCTTCTCCGCTTTCCTCTTCGACCTTGAACCATTTAACCAGAATAGAAGAATCAAGGCAGACTCTCGGCCTATAATTCATCGTCTTCCTCGGCTCTGGCCGACAATACGGCGTCGGAGATGCTCATGGGATGTCTGGCGGCGAAATCTATGGAGGTCTTCTGTATCTTTTCCTCTAGCTCTCGGATCTCAAATATTCTTACCATCTCTTCAATGGCAACCCTAAGGAACGCCTCTTCATCTCTGAAGGAACCTCGCCTGATGATCTCCTTTACTCTCTGGGCGAGGAAATCATCCACTCTGGTTTTGAATATAACGTCCGACATGTTTTCTAGCCACATCCTGAGCTATTCCATGATATCTGCAATCGTGAGTAAACTCCAGATAATAATTTGAAATAACGGTCGTATCCGCTATCAGCAGCATGCTCTCAGCATCTCAACTTCAGCGATTACGTCGTCTTCTGAAAGCGATCTGATTGGAATTCCCCTGGCCTTAAACTCCGTCTCAAGTTCTATCCGTGTTAGACCCAAGAGTTCAGAGGCTTTTGAGAGACTTATCTTTCCATCTATATAGGCAATAACCACAAGTGAATGAAATATTTCCGGCCTCTGATCCTTTATATCACTCATTACTTTTTGCAGAGCATCGGGCTTTATCTCGCTCAGCCGTTGAAGGCCCTGAATTATCCATTCCATAATGATATCTTATCTAACCTTAATATTTAAAGGAAACGAATTGAGATCTCTCTTCACAATATCATTCTCGGAGGAATAGCTGGCTATCAGTCATCGACCAAACGTGTCTTCATCTAGCTTCAGTCTGCCATTTACGAGTTCTTGAGCTCTCCCAAGAACCCATAGCCGCTATTTCACCAGGGATTTGAACTCGGCATTTCAGTCGTTTCTAACCAAGCCTGCCCGGCGTTGAGGGCACCCCGTTTGCACCCGCGCGTCTCACCGCGCGCGGTCTCCCGTCAAAGGCTTCGTTTCGCCTTCACCAGGAGGGCTTGGATCTCCAGCTCATATCTCATACCACGATGCCCTCTTCCTTGATGTTTAGGAGAAAGGGTGTATTGAAACGCTGGTAAGTCTCTATGGGATAAACCAGACCGGATATCACAACATCATTCTCTAAGGAATAGTCAGCAATCAAGCCATCCACCTTCCGCGTCTCATCCCTTGTCAATCTGCTATTTACCAGTATCAGCAGATCTACGTCCGAGTACTCTGTATTATCTCCTCGGGAATAAGAGCCGAAGAGTATGAGATTCCCGATCTTTCCACCCAGGGCAGCTTTGAGATCTTTCTTGAGCCCCTTGAGGATAGTATCAATATCTCGCATGCGATCGCTCTTACTTTTTTCGTGAGATTTGGTTATACTTCGTTTGCAGTAAGCACAGTGGTTTTTGTCATACTGTAACAGCAACTGGTATCTTGATATTTCTGACAACTCTTGCAGGAGGCACGATTCCCTCTGGCAGAGGATCGCCATACTCGATATGAGATTCAATTAATTTCCGGGCCACATCCTGGGCTATTTCCATGGTTTCCGCAATTGTGCGCCCCTGGGCAACTAAACCCTGCAGGTTATCGCTGGTAGCCAGATAGACTCCGTCTTCCAGTTTTTCAATCTTTATAGATACAAGATATTCAGGCAAGACCGAACTCACTCCAGCTTGATACCATCAGTATCATCCTTTATAGATTGTGGAATCGATTGAAACGAGTTTTTACATATGGACTAATTATCTCTCAAGAATATGACATCAAGGCCATAATCGTTTGCTCTTTCCCGCATCTTCCGGTCGTCGGTGATCAATCTCGAGTTTGTTTTCTCAGCACATGCCATAAAGAGTACGTCAAAACCACTGGCCTTAGTTTGAAGGCCGATTTCTATAGACCTCTCCAACAGATAACCATCACTATAAAATCTTGAATTCTGGCTTAGAAAATCCAAAGCGAGATCCGCTCGGGTCTCATCTGATAATCTGGAAACAACGCATGCCGTCTCTATCAGAGCAATTATAGGTATATGATTTAATATTCACCAGATTCAATCTTTAGAAGGAATTCCCGGGAGCGCAAATGGAGATCGAGCTGCGCTTCGTAAAGCTCATCTCTTTTCCTTCGTCTGGGTGGAACCAGAGCTTTTACCATCACTGATGTGTCTATTGTTACACTAATAGCCATAGGATCTATCTCTCATCTCCCTGACAATCTCGGTGGCATCAGAATCATCTATAACATGTGCTCCGATTTCAGCAATTACCTCATCCAGGGATATCTTCTTTCTCTTCCGGAGTTTCATAGAGACAAAGAGATCTTCCGCATCCTTGTATATCCTTTCGATGCAGGCTTCATCTATCATAGAAATACTCATGACCACATATTTAGTTCTGATCACTTATAAAGTTCATGGATTTATATGGATTCTAGAGAGATCCTGGAATTCTCGTTAAATTAAGCCGCACTCCATATCGATATTTCATCTGGGATTTGAACTCGGCATTTCAGTCGTTTCTAACCAAGCCTGCCCGGCGTTGAGGGCGCCCCGTTTGCACCCGCGCGTCTCACCGTGCGCGTTTCCCCCCCGGAGACAGCCGCGGAGAGCCTGCCGCAAAGCAGAGTGCATCTATTCGAGTTAGACCCAGGAGATCAGAGGCTTTTGAAGGACTTATCTTTCCATCCTTGATAACTATAACTGTGGGTTACGGAATCGAACCACAGAGACGCAGAGCGCACAGAGACGAACGAACGCAGAACTACTATTATCCGGGAAGAAATCTTACGGACTTTTTGGATTGTTGGAATGGGCATCAGATTATTCCTTTTTCTCTCAGAGCAGCTTTTACCTCGGCCATATCGTTCTTCAATTCAACGATATCATTTTCCAGTACCTTGTCGAACTTCCCGTTTATATCCTTGACTTCATCCAGAAGTTCGTCCTGCTTGCCAAGCATTTGATCCTGCTTACCGATCATCTGGTCCATCTTGCCGCCCAGGTTATCATTCATTTTGTTGAACGCAAAGACGAGCTCTTTTAGATAGACAGGAGCTATGTCCAGCCAGGTTTCTGGCTCGCCTTTGAGCACTATCTTGCCGAAATTGTCGAACTCATTGCTTGCAGGAGAGTACTTCTTTTCTATAGACGAGACATAGATCAAGGTATTCTTTATATCTATGGCACACTCAAACCATTTGAGCTTTTCATCCTCGCCCTCTGCTATTATTTTCACCCGGCCATCCTTCAGATTCTCGACCATGCCCTTGAGGCCAAATGCATAGGCTATATCGACTATCCTGGTTCGATAGCCGACCTCCTGGACTTTGCCGGATACAAATGCAGTGAGCTTCATCATATAGAAATTCCACACTCTTTGTATATGGTCTTATCTACGGCCAAAAGCGTTGTTCTAACCAAGCCTGCCCGGCGTTGAGGACGCCCCGTCTGCACCCGCGCGTAACACCAGCGCGCGTTTCTCCCCCGGAGACTGCCGCGAAGAGCCTGCAGAAAAGGAGAGTGCAATTTGTCCGTTTTCTTCTTCGTGTCTTGGTGCCTTTGTGGTTAATGATCGTGCAGTTTCAATCGCGAACATTATGGTTTAATTTAGTATCCGTCTAACAAGGTACCACCATAGGATTTTCAGATGCCAGAGTCATGCACAGCACCTCATAAACTCATGCCCACTTTGGCCACACGACAAAATTTATGTATCAGCCACGCTATATAAGCCATCTCCTCTTATCATGCCCTCAATTCAGAGACTGGCTTTCCATATCGACATGCTGTCTGATGCCGGAAACTTGACCGACGCTTCGAGATATTAATGAGAGAAGCCGGAACATGATTAAAAGGTTTCGGTATTGACATGGGCAATCCATCTATATAGAAGAGGTCTCTTTGGCCTTCGTAGCCACAGATGGAAAATCACATGGATAATCTATTTATACTCGTCCGGGTATAGACAGTAATAATTGGGCTGAGTACCCGGTGCCCAGGAGCTAATCTTGTTATCATCCATGTTAAGTACGGTAAGCAGCACATTGAGCACCACAAGTACGTTAAGTGCCACAAGTACTCTCAGCACGCTGAGTACCACATCATCCGTCATGGGAATGTTTGCCACATTAGGCGTCTCGGACATCAGCATTATCACTGTTGTTTGCTTAATCGCCCTACTGAGCGCATCCGAGATCTTGTCGGCTTCCCAGGTCTGGAATAAGCGCCTGTCCACCATGCTCAACCTGGCAATTGCACCTATGGTCTTGACGTTTTTCCTGATTGTGGCCTACAAGGTAATAGATGTTGTAGCCCACTAGAGCGGCATTTTCTATTTTATCAAATGTTCTATCCTTTTTCATCCAGCTTTTTTCATCCTGTTTCTACGCACAATTTTCGGAATAGCGGCATAGAGAAGGAACAAAATCCCGGGGACGGCAATCAAATAAAGCAGCAATTCAGGGTGAGTAGGAGCTACCAGGAACAAAGAGACATTGGTCACCCCGTGGGTCACAGCGATTACGGGCAGGCTCCTGGTCATCCAGAAAAGCAACCCGAAGACCATTCCTGCAAATCCGACATAGAGCAGCTCCAGAGGAAGATGATAGCCGCTATGCATAAACCCGAAGATAATGGACGTCAGCACAAGTCCCACCACTCCGCCCAACCTCTCTTCCATCACCGTCTGCAAGGCAGACCTGAAGATGAACTCTTCCACGATTCCTACGAATATTACCATGGTAATGGTAAGAACCAAAATGCTCTTGATAGAAAAATCCGGCACCAGCGTCCCGGAGTGCAACACACTCTCCTCCCCCCACCCTAAGATAAATCCAACAGCTACGGCCAATGGCAGAAAGAACCAGAAGCCTTTTAGGGTTATCCCAGCTTCGGTCCGACTCAATAGCCCGTCTTTCATGATGAAGTAAATTGGTATGAACATGGGCGCATAGACCATAGAATAGGAGTAGAGCGTGAGCTGGAAAAAGATGGGCATGGCGACGTTCAGCAGCCTGAAGAGAGGCAATAGCATGAGTATGGGGTAAACCCTGTTATTTATGTAAATGGAAGCGAGAATTATGAAGATCAGATTGATGGCATGAATTATCATTGCCGCCTGCATATTTCCCCAAAAGATCAGCAACTCAGCGAGAAATATGAGGCACACAGGGACCATCAAGTCCAGATTATATCTCCCGCTTAACTCCAGCTTCATAATAGTCCTCCCGTGCATTGGCGTGCGAACAAAAATAAATAGATTATCCTGTGGCCGTGGACCCAAAGGCCCAAAAGCCCAACAGCCAGGATACACCCCTCTCAGAAATGGAAGGCGGCTCCCCTTTTATGCATTGGTGGCCTCCGGCCTAAATAGATCAAATAGATCAAGATCATAGAAGTTGCGAGGCTTATGCCCGGCATTTTTTCCCCATTCTCCGAAAGGATGGAAGGAGGCAGTGTCGAAGCCACATAATAGTCTTTGGTTTGATTGTATCCCAGTGTTTTGGCTCGGGAAAAAGCGTCCTTCGACTTGCTTATGAGCCCCATATTCTGAAGGACTATCCCTCCATTTGCCCAGGCTCCGGCCATTTTCGAGTTGATGGTGGCCGCATTACTGAAGCATGGTAATGCATCCTGATACAGGCCTTGCTTAGCCAGGGCCGCGCCTTTGTTGTTCCAGGCGTTGGCGTTATAAGAATCGGCTTCCAATGATCGGCTATCGCTATCTACGGCCTCGATGTACCAACCCAATCCATAGAGCTCGACACCTCTGTTGTACCAGGCCGGTGAATTCCCCGGATCACTCTGGCAGGAACGATTGAAATCTTCCAGGGCCTGAGGAAGTCTCTTTATCCGGTACTGGGATTCACCCCTATTGTTCAATATAACGCTGTTATTGGGGCTCAGGTTGAGCGCTTCATCGTAGAAGGTTACTGCTTTCTGATATCTGCCCAGATTCCTCAGAGCCACGCCCTCGTTATTCCAGGGATCGACAAATGTAGGATCCGCCTCTCTCGATTTATCGTAATAGAAAAGAGCGGGACCATAGCGGCCGCTTTCGACCAGGATATTGCCGCATCTGTTCCAGGTCAAGGCATCTACCTTTTCCCCTCCTGAATAGTACACTGCACTATCCAGCAATCTTTTTTGATCAACAGTTGGTGTCTTAGTAGTAAGTGCCTGTGTAGAATTTACGAGATTAATTGCATCCAGCAATTCGTTATCCAGCCTGTCCTTGACTGAAGGCGTGAACAAATCCAGGCTGCCTACCTCGATCCTTCCATTGGAGTAGACAAAACCGGTATCGCTTTTCGCTCCTTTATTGAACGACCAGGAGATCATCCCTTCATGGTCATCGATCAGTTTGTAAGTGGCGTTGATGGGTGCATGAAGAGGTTCTATGTTAACCTCTATCCCTAAATCGGTTGTGATATGTGACGCATAGTCCGGATCGGATGGAGCTCCCAAAGAGAGAGTGCTCAGAAGGAACAGCAAGCACAGGACAACGATCCCCCGGATTTTAATCCCCAATTTGATCCTCATCTTGATTCTCATTTTGGACAGAGATCCCTATATCGGTGGTGAGTCAGAGACTGGCAGCCCGCCCACAGTTATCTCATCCAGATTGAAAGATCCGTTCAGCGCAGTCGCCGAGATCGAGTAGTCTCCAGTGGGGAATCCCGAGGTATTGATAGCCAGGTTGAACCTGCCATTAACTATAACTTTCTTGACCAGAGTCATGGTCAGATCAACCTGGGAAACATTCTCGGCCGCTTCACCAAAGAGCATGAACTGGTACCTTCCCGGTGACAGAAGATCACTCTGTGTCGTCGCCGTACCATTATTATCTGCAAGAATTTGAGAAGTAACCCAGACTCTGGTGAAATTAAGTCCTCCCTTTACGGGATCTTTTTTGAGGCCGATGTTGAGATTCCGGACTCCATACGCCGATACGGTGAAGTTGTTGGGCTTGCTTGGCATATAGATATCGCTGAAGTTGTAGCTATATCCGTACTTCGATCCTGTGATCTTCATCGGAACCGTTATCGGCGGGATATTTATGCCTGCAATGTTGTAGCTAAACACGCCGGATAATACGGGTACTGTGTGAGTTATAACGGCCGTCAAGGTTAACTCGCCCGTCCCCACTCCAGAGATCATCTCCTCGCGTTCCGGTCGAACCGGCTCCACGAAATCCGGGGACTTGTAGGCTGAGGTGTTATAAGCGTACGGAACAGTCTCCATAATTGCCCAGTCCTGGCCTGTGAGGATGAGTCTTTCCAAACGGTACATTCCGTTCACACCATGCTTGTTTATGAGTGCACCGTCAAATTTCAGGTGCATGGTCTGATTCCCCGCCTCAAAGTCGCCATTATCAATCGCCCAGGCCACTTCAGACCCATTGAGGTCATACAGATATCCGGTCATTGTGTACTGCCCCGGGAAGAAGACATGGATGCCCGCATCCACATTCAGGAACTCGAATTTCCCATCGCCGTTAACGTCTGCCCCGTGATCTCTAAAATTTCCCGTCAACCTCGCAATCCTGGGGTCCGGGTCCAAATAGCTGTAATTCTCGGTCTTATAAGCCTCTTTGATGTGGCCCAGGTCTCTCCCGTAGTTATCGTGAAGGGTCAGATTCCGGAGTCTGAAAGCTCCCTGGTCGCGGACGGCATAAAACCTCAAGATCACCGACCCGGCACCGGATGATAAGTTGGTCCTATTTGAGGCAGAATAGGTCTCGTTCCCGAGATCCCCGGTGAGTTGGCCTTTCACTTCGTAAATCCCCGGGACGGCAACAGTCACGCCGACTTCCAGGTCTATGCTATCATAAATGCCATCGCCGTCAATGTCAACTCCCATGGAAGAATACAGTCCATTTAGGGTTGCGCTTGTTTTATCTCTAGCCATTGAGATATCCGAGGCAGCGAATAGGATGAAACAGATCAATATAGCGGTCCATGTCTCGCAGATTCCATAATTAGCGAAATTTCCAGCAGTCAATTTGTTGTTCATCTTAACACCCGGGCGCCAAATTCCATTTTGAAGATTTTCAAGATTATCAACAATTCATGGTGCAAAACCATTGAGATCCATAAGGCTATCTACTACCTCATCAAGAACGCTTTGGACTTTCTTAACAGCTTACCATGACTTCCTCTCCGGCCTGAATATCGGAGCCCATACAAATATCTTTCCTGCCACTGAAATGCATTCGTTAAGTCTTTATAGATCGAAGGATATAACATTTCAAAATACGTTTATGAAAGAATATAAAAGGAGGGAAGAATGAAGAGTACAAAGATTCTCATTTTCGCGGTCATTCTAATTGCGATGATAAGCTGCGTATCTGCCGCGGCACCATCGCCAACTACTGCCCAACAACCAACAGGTGCCAAATGCCCAACCGGCGCAACAGGTGCCAAATGCACAACCGCCGCAACATGCACGACTGGGGCCAAATGCACAACTGGCGCAGCATGTACGACTGGGGCCAAATGCACAACCGCCGCAACATGTACAACGGGGGCCAAATGCACAACCGGCGCAAAATGCGCAACTGGTTCCGAATGCACAACCGGCTCAACATGTACGACTGGGGCCAAATGCACAACTGGCGCAGCATGTACAACGAGTGCCAAATGCATAACCGGTGCAAGCTGTGCAACGGGTAGTGGATGTCCAACCGGCAGCAAGTGCATAACTGGTTCTAAATGCCCAACTGGAGCCGAATGTCCTACAGGTTCCTCTTGCGTCTGCCCGAATACGCATGCCGCTGAACTGCGTCCGGACCAAGCCATTCCACCTACCGGAACCAGCTCAAGTACATCGACCAGTTTATAACTGGAGTGACCCCATTGGATCATAAATACATTTTTTGCTTGCTACTTATTTTCTTAATCACATCATCGCCGATTGTTGCTCAGAAGATCGCCTTTTTGCCTGTAGATCACACCTATATTTATGATGTGCTGGAAGACGGAAGCGTCAGGTGTGCCTGGTCTACTACGATTATCCCCAAGGAAGCCAGCATTCTCTATACCTTCTCCTTCCGCGGGGGAAAAACCAAAGATTATCAGGCCGAGGATTCCCTGGGACAGCTTTTAGATGCGGACGTAAATGAAGGCGAAGGACAGAGGACCATCTCCCTCCTTTTGGCAGGATATCAGGTCGATCGGCCCTACAAGTTCAACCTCAACTTCACGTGGAACGATCTCATACAGAGAAACGAGGACAGAAATACTCTATACACGAGCGTGGATGTAGGCGAGCCCCAGGACACCACGATAATTGTGATGCTTCCCGAAGGAGCAAGAATTGGGACATCGGTGGTGACCAAAGGAAACTTAAGTGAGCTATTCCAGAAGAAGACTATCTTCGACCGGAAGGCCCTGGTCTGGCAGACAAATAACACGGGAAACGACACGGAGATTTCATTCCGGGCAAACTTCAACTACTATAATGCCTGGATGTCCTTAAGCGACAATTTTTACAAGATTGTGCTCGGTGTCGCTATTGCGGTCATAGCCGCCCTGCTGCTTGGCTACAGGAAAAAGCTACCTCGATGGGCATCCAATATCAAAGAGCATATTTAGGGTCATGACCCGATATCCTGCCGTGAGTAGCATAGACAGGAGGCCGAGACGCTTGAGGGATTTCCTTCCCTATGCGCCGCTCCTTTTCTTCGTCTTCTGGGAATCGGGGATAGTCCACAGCTATTTCCAGCTGATCACACCTTTGTATGTCGTGGGCACAGTCTCAGGACTTTCTCTCCTTATTTACTTCGCAGAGAGTCGGTTTGAAAAGGCGAGATCGCTCGGTATTCCCCTATTTTTCATGCTCATGCTGCTACGTAATCCCGTGCCCTATATCCTTCTGCTGCTCCTGGTCCTAAACTATTTTTACAGGAACGAACGCCTGTTGAAGACAATCTTCATCTTATCGCCGTTGGCTCTGGTCGAGGGCCTGGGTTTGGCGCTTGACCTGACGGTTATCATGCTCTTTACCCTTGTCTTCTTCCTGATTGCAGCAAGCTATGATCTGACCACGGCAATTCAAGCAAGGATTGGGGCCATGATAACGGGCATTCTCTATGCCTCTTTCATCCTCCTCGTCATCAGCATCTCTCCTGTGGATCCCCTCGGGCAGCAGAAAGATGGCCATATAGCATACGACGGATTTCACCATAAGCTGGACTCCGCTTACTTTGATAACGACAGCCTGACCCATTCCACCCTCAGGTATCTGGATGCCATCGGATATAGTGCGACAATACTGAACCGGACGATTACCCCCCAGTCCCTGGAAGGAATCAGCATACTTATCCTCGAAACTCCTGAGGAGAAATACAGCACTCAAGAGATCGAGTCTATAACAGATTTCGTAAATAATGGCGGCGGGCTGTTCGTTCTGGGAGATCATACCAATATTTATGATTGCTACTTGAACCTCAATCCCATCCTGCACAGGTTCGGGCTGCATCTTAACTTCGATTATAGTATGCTCTGGGAGCCTCACTTCACGAGCCTGGCGAACTATGACAGCACAGAGGAGACGGCAGGTGGTACTCTTGCGGTCAACAGATCGGATAATCTCATCTTCTATGCTCTGAAGTACACCACCTGGGCAGACCTCGGTGATTGGTCGGCAACGGACCGCGCCTATCTCGGCAATATCATACCTGATAAAAAAGATAAATTCGGCGTTCTGCCCATCTGTGCGGCAGCCAACTATGGCCTGGGAAGAGTGATAGCCATTGCAAACACCGATTCAGTGAGCGGTCCCAACCTGCCTTACAACTACGGATTCATAGGAAAAGTATTGTTCTACCTCGACCACAAAAACAGTTTCCAAAGAGACAATTGGTTCCGGGCCCTCTTGATCGTTCTGATCCTATTCGGCATCTCAAGAGTACGCATGGCGGCGATCAAGCCGTTTATGATATCCGTTGTTCTTGTGCTTCTCCTGATTCAGGTCGAGGGAGCTATGCCCCTGAATTCAGATCCCGCAAATAAGATTGCATTGGACACGGGACATGCCAATATCGAGGGATACGGGTCACCGCATCAATATAAGAACGTTTTCTTCACTATATTTGCCCAGCATTATGGATTCAACCCCATTTTTGTAAAAGAATTGCCCGATGATCTCCTGAGTTACAGGGCTTATGTCACCATGGGTCCAACAAACGAATTCATTCCGGAGGAAAGGGAGAAGCTAAGAGATTATATGCAAAACGGCGGGACTCTGATTGTATTCGATGGTTACCATGCAGACACATCTCGGAGCCAAACCAACGATGCCGCTAATTCTCTGCTGCAATCCTTCGGCCTCCATCTCAATGAGACACTTCTTGGCAGGATGAGCTACATGAACAATACTACCTGGGGTTACCAGCTGCCATATAGGATAGAGGCAACAATTCAGGCCAGGCCGTCATCAGATCCCCTTATGAAAAATATCAACGGGAGTATTAACATGTATTCTGCCGTCGAGGTTATAGGCGGGACTCCCATAGCCTTTTACAATGCCACTCCGGTTATGGCCCTGAAGTATGTTGGTGGCGGCAAGTTAATAGTAATAGGGGACCATACCATATTTCGGAATTTCGTGGAATACGAGCCGATCTTCAGCTACCCTGACCCCAATCTGCTGCAGTTCGTCAAGAACCTGTTTGCATCCCTGGGTGGGAGGATCCAAGATGGAATTTGAGGCCAGGCTCACAGGATTCGCCACAGGAATATTCTTGCTGGCTAGCTACATAATGCTCTTCGACCTCTGGGACTATTCCGGCTTCCTTATGGCCCTCGCTTCTTTGCTGCTCCTTCTGGTCGCCTTTAAGGATCATAGCCCAGAAAGAAGGGACTTCATTGCACTCTTTTTGGCGATGACAATCTCGGTATTCTTCCTGAAGTATCTGGGCAACAACACCTACCTCCCTCTGGTCGTGTTATTGATCGTATCAATGCTTGCCATAAATGGCAAGATCGAGATATTCATCCCATCTCTCGCCGGCCTCATCACTCTCCTATTTCTCGATCCCGGCATTCTCTCGGGCGGCCTGACGGCGGTTTTCGCATATCTGTCTCCTCTTTTCCACATAAATTACGCAGTGAGCGATACGGGATACCTGATTCTCTACCACACCAGAACGCATCTGCCCATTCTCATTGATGATGTGAAGATACTGTTGCCGTTCTATGTCTCCATTGCAGTGGCAGGCCTCGCCTTGCTTGCTATGCTGAAGTTGGATCACAAAACCTATATCATGTCGGTGACGGCGATCGTGGCGATACCGTTCCTGTTTTTAATCCTCAATCTGCAGAACCTGTTAAACAACCCCAGCACGTCAACCTTTATCCTGGACAATCTCTCTGCCCTCGTTTTGCCACTGACCTCGGTTCTACTGATGTGTGTTGCCCTTCCGGGTACGGCGATAAGGAAGATTCAGCCAGGCGGTTTCGGTTCCCGGAGGATATCCCTGGCGTTTCTCATGGCTTTCTTTCTCCTGGCAATCGTGTATTGCACTCCATATGAAGACGCGTCCGATCCCGTGATAATAATAGACGAATCCCATAGTGAATGGGAGCCGACGTGGGCGGATTATCTTTCTACTCTGGCCAAAGATCCCGTGAGCGGCGCCAACAACTACTTCGGCCTTATGAACATCATATCTCGCCTCTATGACATCACTCTGATCATAGATAGCCCTCTGAAGAAGCCGGCTATAGGCTCAGTTCAATCCGTCCTGACAAAAAAGATAACTCAAAAGATTCTGGAGAACATAACTAGCGGCCGGAAAGCCGTTCTGGTGATTAAATGCGTTACCAGTCCCTATAGTCAACCGGAAATAGATGCCATAATGAACTTCACGGCAGAGGGCAACGGCCTGATTCTGATCGGCGAGCATACGGACATCTACGGGATGAGCACCAATATCAACCCTATTTCAGAGCTAATGGGATACAGGTTCCTGTCCACAGGAGTTCAGGATGTTTACACCGACACCAGAGGATCGATAACGCAAAAAGGGGAATTTCCGCCTCTCATGGCCCGGTATATGACAGGGGATCTGCTATGGGAGACTAGCACCAGCCTGGAAAAGCTAAGTAGCGCCCGGCCTCTCTTTGAGATCATAACCCGTCCGAGCTACTTTGCGCATTATCGAAATGAAACCTCGGCCTTCTTCCTGAACAGGGAATTCACCGAGGAGGTTATGCAGAACAGCCTCTTCGCACGGCATCGGGTAGTGGCCGGCACCAACTATGGAAAGGGAAGAGCGATACTATTCACAGACAGTACAGACTTCAACAATGGAGTTATTGGAATCGGAGACCATCTGCAGATCTTCATGGCAATGGTTGAGTATGTCTCAGGAAATGATATGTTCGATAGGACCCTGCTGCTCTTGCCGGTGCTTTCTCTGGCTCTGGCAATAATAATCCTAAACAGAAGAAACGCCTTCACTTCCCTGGTAATACTCTCCTTAGTATTCCTGATCGCCTTCAACCTATCCTACCCCCTTGCACATTATACCACAGCCTTTCCTGAGCTGAAAAGCGACTCGAGGATAGCGCTCGTGGTAAGCGACGAGAACTACTTGCAGGATTATCTATCCGGCATGTACGACCTCGATAAGCTGATGGACAGGTATTTCCGGCAGAATCTTACCGCTTTGGTCATGCCGGATCCTCCAAAAGAATGGGTCAGAATAAGCGCCCGGGCGGATAACCTGCAATATGCCATTGCTGACAGGAAGGCCGCACCATCACCGTAAGCTGCCTGCCCCCCGGGCCCGATTCAATTGTGGACATCTTATGCTCTTTACCGGTTTATACTCTCCCGCAAATAGTTATATACTCCAGCGGCCGATAACTGTCCAATGCTTCTCTTTGCCCATCTGGGCCTCACCCTTGCCACCGCCCGTTTTATCGGCAAGGCAGATCTGGCCTTTCTGGCCCTGGGATCTATGCTTCCGGATATCATAGACAAACCCCTGGGACTGATAGCATTTGGCAGCCCCAATATGGGCAGAACCTTCGCCCATACACTTCTTTTTCTATTGCTCCTGGCAGCCCTCTCCATTTACTCCCGGGACATCAGGCTCAAATCCATGTCCTGGGGGGTGCTGGTCCATCTTGCTTTGGACTCTATGTGGAACTCGCCTGTGACTTTGCTCTGGCCGCTCCTGGGAAATTTTCCCGAGGCACTCCACCTGGACACACGAAGCTACCTGGAAGCGATCTTTTCCGGGCTAAGAGATCCAGGGATTCTTATCCCCGAATTGCTGGGCCTAAGCTATCTCATTTACTTTGTATATACGAGGAGAAGCCAGACCTCTGCCGGAGTCAAACGCTCCCTGGCACAGCCCAAAGATAGAGCTGCAACTTTATTGCAAGCCGTTCTGGGAGAATTTGAGAAATGAGAGGGCGCAGAAGCAAAGATCAGATAGTAATCGAGATTCTGAGCCGATGTGAATATGGTGAAAATATTACCAAGATTGTCTACCAAACCAATACCAACTTCACAACCATCCGCACCTACCTGAATCTTCTCACGAAGAACGATCTCCTCGAACGCCAGGGCGCCGCCTCACCGATATTGTACAAAACAACAGCAAAGGGCATCGAGATGATGAACCGCCTCAAAACGATCCAAAAGTCAGCGGAAAATTAGTCGTATGAATGTGATTATCCCAGGATTCCAGGATCCAATAATTTAGGAAAAATGGGAAATTTAGGCAGCCCCTTTAGGGGTTTCTAATAGACCCTCTGGAACTGGGCCTCGGTTGCTGCCTTAAAGCAGGTACAATCAAAGATGCCTGTTGCAGACTTAAAGGGCTTCTTATCGAGGACATTCATATCGGCAAATCCGCCCGAGCAGCAGGGTAACCAGTCATCAGAATCTCGCGTCAACTTGTATTTGACTTCTTGCGACATGTTCTTGGTTAAGTAGTAGGTCCCTCTGTAATCCTCGTCGATCAATAAATCTGAATTCTTCTCGCCCCGACTCGTATCCATGACGCCCACATGTCCACTTCCTGAGAATGACGCCTCGAGGTTCAGGTCAGTCTTGGTCTGGCTCTCCAAACTGGACTCCATCTCATCTATTGAGTTGACATATTTCCAGTATAATTCTGAAGAGAGATTCTTACTGAGCGTATCTAAGTAATTGAACCTGGCATCCATGGAGATGCCTGAGATATAATTCTTGAGGCAGGTCTCCTCAGCTCCCTTCGATTGTAAGACAATCGGCTGGGAGTACTTCCCCAATTGCAGGCTTTCAGGTGAATAGGAAAAGTCGGTGCTCTCAATAAAGGCCGTGCCCCTATCGCTTGTAGTGGTATAATCGTCCTGTTTTGCATCGAATTTGACGCCATTGCGAGAATCGAGCTTAGACTCGTGGTTCAAGCTTCCACTCCCATGGGCGGAATTGCTCAAACTGAGGTTAGTGACATCGGTATTCTGATAAGCGCTGAAAAAGCCGTTTCCCTTCACATTTTGATCCATATGATATGCATATTTGGTTTCCATGCGGACTTCAGGTTGAGCGCAGGATAGTCCCGCTAAAATCACAGAAAATAGTATTGCAGCCAGAAACGCGATCCTATACTTACTTCTCAAGACTCTCCCTCCCTATTTGATGACCTCGATCAGTTTCTCTCTCCAGCATTTTACAATCTATCTCTCAGATACTTAAATAATTTTCGGACATGAAATATGAACATCTGCAGAACTGCTAAGGGGCTATGCCGCAAAAGCTTGAACTCCTGCTCATGGATCAAATATCAAACAACCTGCTTGTTTGTACCGGATTATTTATCTGATCATCGTCCCAGTTAGCTTTATGTCTCTATCTTCTGCCATGCACCTATGGTGAGCGCAAAGGTCAAGAGCTTCGGGACAATATGCCACAGAGATATAAAATTAAATAAAGAAACATTCGAGATCCTATTTAGACGGGAGATGCAGGAATGAAGACCCTTAAAGGCACGCAGACTGAGAATAACTTGATGACAGCATTCGCCGGGGAATCCCAGGCAAGGAACAGATACACCTATTTTGCCTCACAGGCAAAGAAGGAAGGCTACGAGCAGATAGCTGCCATATTCCTTGATACAGCCGAAAATGAAAAAGAGCACGCTAAAGTGCTTTTTAAGATTCTTGAAGGTGGGGAGGCAAAAGTTGTCGCATACTTCCCTGCGGGAGTCATAGCTACGACCATTGATAATTTGCAGGCAGCCGCGACTGGTGAGCGATATGAATTCAGCGAGATGTATCCAAAGTTCGCAGATATAGCAAAGAAAGAGGGCTTCCCGGAGGTTGCAGCGACCATGCTCAATATAGCTGAAGCCGAGAAAGGGCATGAAAAGAGATACCTTGCTCTAAGAAATAATCTCGTAGAGAGCATTGTGTTCAAGAGAGACCAGAAAGCATTCTGGAGATGCCGCAACTGTGGATACATCCACGAGGGAAATGCTGCTCCAGCGGAGTGCCCTGCTTGCAGCCATCCTCAGGCATATTTTGAAATCCTGGGCGAGAATTACTAGAACATCTAAGAATGAGACAGAGAAAAAATCCTCATTTGATTGACTTAATTTTTTATTTGAGTATGAATTAAATAGCATTGGACACCCTTGAGATCTGAAATGATCAAACCTGTAAGGCATAGGACTAATTGATCTCTATAGTCAGATCACAGCACAGCGTATTTAAACTTCCGCACAAAGCGTAACAACGAGGAATGCATGAAACGCGCAATATTGATTCTGGCCGCATTGTCAGCATTGATCCTTTTCGCCCAAAGCAGATCTCTCGTCAATGTCGGTGGCATGGATGGAGATCTCTTGCTGGGAGGATTGACAAATAACTCAACGATCAATTCGTCCAATTTAGCCGTATTGAACAATAAAAACATTAGCCTCTCGCATAAAGCCACATCAATGAAGATTGGCGGCGACGATGGAGCATTGCTGCTGAAAAACCTGACAAACGGATCATCCGATGACATAATTGGGGAAAACATCTCAAGCAATCTCTCTGAATGGGGTTCCAAGCCCCGATCAGTTCCATTGCCTGGCAAATACGACTATCAAAGTGCTCAAATGAATTCAGTAATAAGAATGAACCATCTGGGATATTGAATGGAGATTAGATGAAGACTTCATCGGTAGTAGTTATCTGCATATTCCTCAGCATGGTATGCATACAATCGTCCTGTGGGTTTCAGAGCGTGGGCGAGAGCTTTGGGACAACATGGCTGGATAAGCACGGGACGCAGCCATCGAGTGCAATCGAAACCCAGAACAATCTTTGGAGGTGGGGGAATGCTCCAAAGGGTTTCAGTCTCCTAAATAGTACGCTTTTCCCACCAGGATATGCACCGCAATGGTTCTATCCTGACACCTTTACGAACAACAACACCCCGATAATCATAAATAATACCCGATCGAACAATTTACAGACACCGAGTTATCTCGGAGTAGATCCCTGGCTGATGGCCCAGCTCTCAGGCAGACCTGTGACAGTTGTTAGAGAGCCAAAAAGCACTCTATTTTGAAAACTATATTTTTAACTGGCGGGAGATGCATTCGATTAAGGAACATACTATATCGCCAGAAGGATCGATAGCGTTTAGTCCTGGCTTTCTCGCACGCATAATAGCCCAATCGATCGCAGGTGAGCATGGCAGCTCTCCAGCTTGCAGCCCTTTCGGGCGCATAGTAGCCTGATAGACCGATCAGCATGGCTAAGTGGTAATAATAAATCCAATGACATTGTAGATTTGATTAAAAGAGATTTCAGACTAAAATAAAGTTAGGTGAGCATGGCAGCGATCCGTATTTCCCGAGAGCTCGCGCATCTGAGTACAGTAC